>ERZ838827.420-NODE-420-length-55656-cov-36.566267_pt1 | contig 55656 bp, 48 predicted proteins | sample MGYA00519881_ERZ838827 | MGnify/ENA primary metagenome ERZ838827 (study PRJEB31850, sample SAMEA3708842) | human gut metagenome | biome: human gut; feature: human-associated habitat; material: faeces | place: China | collected 2014 ...
AAACTGATACTTAAAGTATCATTCCAACAATTATCTATGCGACTTCATGTCGCACCCAAGGAGTATCTGAGTGTGGAAGAGCTGTATTGCCTTGCCGAAACCCCGTGCAAGATACCTGTTCTAAAGACTGCTTCCCTCTTTTCGTGTCTGACCAGTCTGCGACTTAGCGATGTTCTTTCCCTTTGCTGGGAAGAAATCGTCGACTTCGCTGCCGGAGGGAAATGTGTCCATACCATCACCCAGAAGACCAAGACCGAGGACATCATCCCGATAAGCGATGAAGCATTGGAACTGATAGGCTACAGTCCTGAAAAGACCGGTCTGGTATTCAAAGGTCTGAAACGGAGCTGGACACAGCAGCCGATGAAGGAATGGATCCGTTCTGCCGGGATCATCAAAAACATCACATTCCATTCATACCGCAGGACATACGCGACCCTTCAGGCCGCAGCCGGTACTGACATCCGTACCATCCAAAGCAACATGGCTCACAAAAGCATCACCACCACCCAACGCTACATGAAAGTTGTGGACAGCAACAAGCGTGAGGCGACCACCAGAATCACATTGACAAGAAAGGGCTGACCTGACTGATTCGTACCTATATTATCGGTTATAGTATGATTTTTCGCTGAAAATCATACTATAACCATATTTTTTCTTAATTCCCAGCTGATTTTCCGTCATTATTTACAACTGTCTGAAACCGGACATCTATTTTTGTCCTATCATAATTTCAAACAATAACAGTTTATGGCAGATAACAACCGAATTTCCATCAAAGGGACAAGCCGGGTCCTTGCGATTACATGTGTCGCCTATACAACAGTGGCAACAATATTGTACGACAATTATCGGATTGACCTGATTGACTACTCCACTCCGGTCATATTAGGGACCGTAGCTGCAATCATGTCATGCGCTGCACTGCAACGCCTGTTCTGTTCACTATTCTCGAAAAACTACCTTTCTTTTGACTACAAGGAGTTATCACCAATAGGGACTATACCTTCCGAGACAAATCCTGATATCCAAGAAGAATTTCCTCGAACTGAAAATACAACCGGTACGGTCAGCGTTGTAACGCAAAAATCTTCATATCTCGAAAAATATGAAGCACGCATAGAGGAATTGGAACATGCCAAAAAGGAAAGGCGAACTGCAATAATCAGCACCATACATGATTATACCACATACATAATGGCCGAGTTTTTCACCAAAGAGGAACTTGAAACGCTCCATGAGAACATCGAAGCTTTGGCTTACGGACAACAGGAGCGATACAAACCAATCCGTTCCAGAGAAGATAATCCCATCAAGTCTCCGGCACTAAGGCATTTTGCATGGAATATCGGAGAGAGACTTGATATTCCGCTAATCGACAGGGCAAAATTCATAAAAGAAATATTCCCGCACGAACTGGGGAACGCAACAATTGAATATCTTTCCAAGAATCTCCGGGACTCAGTTACAAGCAAAATCAAGATCGATGTGCCTGAAAACGGAGACTACCGGTTTGACTGCATGAGAAATTTTGCTGACGGAAAAATTAGTTCTTACTGATTATAGTCTGCGTAATATCATTAGATTGGTTTGCAGCATGTTAAACAATTAAATCGTTTAGTCATGCTAAAAGAAAACCTTACATTCAATGATTTGCCGGAAATGGTCGGCAGACTGTGTGAAAAGATTGAGAGTTTAGAGAATGTTCTGAAGGAAAGTCTCGCCAAAGAACCGTCTGCCAAAGAGAATCTTCATGTCCCCATGACTGTGGAGGAAGTATGCAGCTACCTTGGAATATCCAAGTCATCCTTCTATTACAAGGCCAAGCAGGGAGGGATACCTGTCATCAAGCAGGGAAAGCATCTGTTCGTATATCGCGACGAACTGGACAAATGGCTGGAGACCGGAAGAAAAAGCCAGGTGCCGCTGAGCATCGAGGAGGAACACGGGCAGATACTTGCCGCGACAAGACGTAAGGCAAAACCAAGAGAACTGTAGGAATATGGAAAAGACGAACAGCAATATTCCTACTTCGGAGGAACTGAAAGCCTACATAGATGAATCGGTCATCAGCGTAACCGGGACATACGACCAGTCCGCTTCCGTGCTGATGGTGGATGATTCCACAATCGGGACTCTGGGAAACTTCAGTGCGTCCATCGGGAAAGCCAAAAGCAAGAAGACCTTCAATGTCTCGGCCATAGCTGCAGCCGCTCTGATAAATGGCACGGTGCTGCATTACCGTGCCTGCTTCCCGGAGGGAAAAAGAAAGATTCTCTACGTTGATACGGAACAGGGCAAGAACCATTGCCAGATTGTTCTGAATAGAATCCTGAAACTGGCAGGTCTGCCGAAAGACTGTGATGCAGACAACCTGACGATGCTGGCACTCCGGAAATATTCGCCCGAAGTACGACTGGCAATAACGGAAGAGGCAATCGGCATGATACCCGATTTAGGTCTGGTCATCATAGATGGCATCCGGGACTTCATCCATGATATCAATTCACCCGGTGAATCCACCGTTGTGATATCCAAATTCATGCAATGGACCGATGACAGGCAGATACACATCCATACCGTCCTGCATCAGAACAAGAATGACGAACACGCGCGTGGGCATGTCGGCACGGAACTGAACAACAAGGCGGAAACAGTCATGCAGATAGAGCCAGACAAAGATGACAAGTCCATAAGTGTGGTGGAAGTCATACACAGCCGTGACCGTGAGTTTGAACCGTTTGTCTTCCAGGTAAACGATGATTCCCTGCCCGAACTGGTGGAGTCATATCAGCCTCAGGAAAGGCAACCAGGACGCCCGCCTAAGGAACCGTTTGACCCGTACAAGGAGATACCTGAGGATACGCACCGTTCCGCTCTAAACGCTGCTTTTGAGGGCGGCAATATCAACGGCTATGACAACTTGATTGAACAGCTGAAAGAGGGCTACGGACGGCAAGGAATAAAACTGGGGCACAACAAAGCCGTAAAGCTCGCAACATTCCTGAGCAACAAACGGATGGTCGTCAAAGAAGGGAAAGAATACAAATTCAACCGTGATTTCTATTACTGAGCCGATAGCGTTTAACCCCATCGGTGTGACATTTTTCTGTGACATTTCCCGGCTTTACTTTATTGCCGGGGTGTAGATATGGGAATAAAGCAAAGCTATGGCAGGTTTCATCATGCAGGTGCAATCTGCCATGCTTCCTTTTGTATGTACACTGAAATCCGGCCCCCCCGCATCGTATGAGATGTAGTATTAATCCGTGCCGGGCTTGCCCGTCTGCCAGTAATAAACCCTATGGGGGAGCCTAATACCCCACTTGCCTTTTGGCGATGGGATGAGTGCCACTTAAAACAGCAAGCTGGGCACAGGAAAATCACTGTCGGATTTGGATAGAACACGAAAAATTTTATCTCTCTTATTGCCGACTATGACACTTACATTTTGCTCATAGTTCTGCAGAAGAATATGTCAGGGCTTTAACCAAGTAATGATTTGGAACAGTAATTATGGGAGTACAAAAAATGAGTCATGTGAAACGAGAGCTTTTATCGAAACCTAAGAACGATGTCATCATCAACTATCACTCCTAAAGCCTTTTGGCAGGATATCGGACAGTCCAATGCTTTACCTATTGGATATGCTATTGATTTTGTCTTCCCTATTTTTGAATCTGATTCATCACGTCCATAGCCAAATTCACTATCAAAATCAAGTTACACATGTCCAATGAGTATACCATATACTTCCTTACAAAGATTGGCTCAAATTATAGTAGTTATTACATCAGTACATTTGTTAGGCTGAATATTCTCGTTTGGACAAAAATGGGATGTTATTGAATTTGATATAGACAAAATTATTCTGGTATGAATCTCAAAAAAATGAATATTACCAAGTATATAATCAGAAACAGATGTCCGTCATGATACGACGAGCTGATGATTAGTTTATCCACAGCATTTCCGTATATGTAAAAATAGAAACTATTTCAAAAAAAACGTGTAGTTATGTTCTTTCAAATCTATTTCATCCACTTCTCTAAAAGAGATTTCAAAAGACTGTTGTAAGTTTTCTCTTTTCATGGGGAGTCTATTCAAAAAAAACAGCGGTTTTATTTACTAATAAGTAGAAATAATATATCTTTGCAGCATGAACGATACAAGAAACGAAATAATACGTATAGGTAACGAGTTGGTTCGTTCCGTTGGGTACAATGCTTTTAGCTATGCAGATATTGCTAAAGCATTAAATATAAAAAACGCAGCAATTCATTACTATTTTCCCTCTAAATCCGATTTAGGGGTAGAAATCATTGAACGCAATATAAAAGCTTTTAATGAATTGACAAGCCAGTGGAAATCATTAAACTATAAAGAGCAATATTATAACTATATCCATATGCATGATAGTTTTGTAAACAATCATTGGGTCTGCATCGTTGGTGCTCTTGCTTCCTCGTGTGATACGTTGCCTGAAAATATGCAGTCAAGACTGGAGCATCTAATAAATACAATTTTAGATTGGCTAACTGAATTGTTGGATGTAGGAAAAAAACAAAAAGACTTTTCATTTCCAGAAGAGCCTAGGACAAAAGCCCTTATGGTTCATTCTACGCTATTATCAGCTTTACAAGTAAGTAAAGTGCTGAAAGATAGCACTGTTTATAAAAAGATACAGCAAGGATTACTTAAAATATAATTTTTTTACAGTATAACTTACTTACTAATAAGTACAATTATGAATGCAACAATAAACTCGATAGGAATCTATCACCCTGCACAGAAAGTATATAACACCTACTTTGAAGAAAGATTAGAAACATCAGATAAATGGATTAAAGAAAGAACTGGTATTGAAAGCCGTTTTTTTGCATCATCTGACGAATATACCAGTGATATGTGTGTACAAGCAGCAATCAATTTATCTGATAACTATAATAAAGATTTAAGTGATGTTGATTTTATTATCGTAGCAACTACGACTCCAGACCAAATTGTTCCTAATGTTGCAAGTCAAATCCAAACACGTCTAAAAATACCTCATGCCGGAGCTATTGATATATCATGTGCTTGTGCTGGATTTTGCAATGGGCTAATACTGGCAAAAGGGTTGGTAGCGGCAGGAACACATAAAAAAATCTTAGTTTTTGGTGCTGATACTTTATCTAAAGTAACAGATTTTGCAGATAGAACAACCTGCATATTATTTGGCGATGCCGCTGGAGCTGTAATTGTAGAGCGTAGCGAGGAAAATTGTTTATTGGAAACAATAACAGAAACAAATGGAGAATTTGGAAAAGACCTCTATCTGACCAGTCAAAAAAATACCATCAATGATGAAGAAGTTATTGCCAATAATAAACTGCATCAAAATGGCAGGATTGTATATAAGTGGGCTATTCAAACATTGTCTTATGGATTACAATCTCTCGCTCGCAAAAATTGTTTATCATTGGATGATATAGCATACTTTTTACCACATAGTGCCAATTACAGACTACTGGAAGCTGTTTGTAAGGAATTAAAAATACCTATGGATAAATGTTTAGATAGTGTAAGAAAGTATGGTAATACTTCTGCTGCATCCATACCACTAGCATGGTACGAGGGTATTAGAAGTAATAAAATACAGTTAAATGACAAACTGTTACTTATGGGTTTTGGTGGCGGTTTTACATATGGCGGAATATGTATAAAAAACCAAATTCCCAATTTATAACATATAGAATTAGAAAAAAATATAGCAACATTACGATTAATATAGATTTAGAATAGATAAAATAGTATGATACCTTTTGAAGCATATAAACTGAAATAATCAATTTAACCTATAAAAAGAAATTGGAAATTCGGAGGTATCATCAAGAACAAATGCTATCTTTGTAAAGGTAACAGAAAAAAGAATTGTTCAACCCTTATGAAATGGCAAGTGTGCATATAGCTGCGTTTAACGGGTAGCATTTTAATCAAGCTATTCAACAACGGACAGGCTTATAACAGGTTTGTCCTTTCTTGTTTTGCCATTATTTCCAAATTCATAATCATGCAATGTGTCCTGCCGCCTTGTGCAGCAGCAGGACTTGTCGCATCCTATCTAGTTGAACAATGAACTATACATATAAGCATATCTGGCTCATCAACTTTCCTATAATGATGAGCATCCTTATCGAACAACTCATCAATATCACCGATGCCATTTTCCTTGGGCATGTGGGAGAAATAGAATTGGGCGCATCCGCCCTTGCCGGGATTTGGTATCTGGCTGTCTATATGCTCGGCTTCGGTTTCAGTCTGGGCTTGCAGGTCGTTATCGCACGACGCAACGGCGAACAACACTATTCCGAGATAGGAAAGACGTTCTTTCAAGGATTGTTTTTCTTGTCGGGGCTTGCTGTCCTTTTGTGTCTGTTCTCCAAGCTGTTTTCTCCGATTATTCTAAGTCGGCTGATTGCTTCTGCGGAAGTCTATCATGCCGTGATTGATTATTTGGACGGGCGAATCTGGGGACTGCTGTTTTCCTTCCCGTTCCTTGCCTTGCGCTCGTTCCTAGTCGGCATTACCCGTACAAAAGCCTTGAACGTGGCGGCTCTGACAGCTGTGTTGGTGAACATTTCGGGCAACTGTCTGTTCATATTCCATTGGAACATGGGGATAACAGGCGCAGCCATCGCATCATCTTTTGCCGAAGCGTGTTCATTGGCTGTGCTAACAATTCATGTCTTACGGAAAATGGATAGACGGCTTTATGGTTTGTTTTGGAGCTTTGATAAAGGTGTATTGCTCCATGTCTGCCGTGTGTCTGTATGGAGTATGTTCCATTCGTTTATCGGAGTGGCCTCGTGGCTTGCCTTCTTCGTAGCCGTCGAGCATTTGGGAGAAATGGAACTGGCAGCTACCAATGTCATACGCAGTGTCTCGACGGTGTTCTTTGTCATCGTCAATTCGTTTGCAGCTACTACCGGTTCGCTGGTGAGCAATTTGTTGGGAGCTGGGCAAAAGGCTCAGGTAATTCCGCTGTGTAACCGGGTCGTCCGTTTGGGATATGCCATCGGTTTTCCGCTGGTCATCCTTGCTGTGATTTTCTATCGTCCGATTATTGGTATTTATACGGGAAGTACGGTTCTGATGCAGATTGCCCATTTGCCGTTTGTGGTCATGTTGCTGAATTACGTCTTTGCCTTGCCCGGCTATATCTATATGAATGCCGTTACAGGTACAGGGGCAACACGCATGACATTTATTTTCCAGTTGATAACCATCGTGGCCTATCAGATTTATTTGTGGAGCATAAGTCGTTTCAGTACGTCATTGCCCGTTTATTGGACGGCAGAATATCTGTATGTGATATTACTCGGCCTGTTGTCTGTCATTTATCTCAAATATAAACACTATTAAAAGCTGAATGTCATGATGAAAAAGGTGTATCCACGTACTGGCGACACGCAGACCGTGTACCTGAATGCTGTCGTGAAAGACCCGTCTATCAAGGTGGGAGACTATACCATCTATAATGATTTTGTATCCGACCCGTTGCTTTTCGAGCGGAACAATGTGCTATACCATTACCCCATCAATCACGAGCGGCTGATAATCGGCAAGTTCTGCTCCATTGCCTGCGGTGCGAAATTTCTGTTCAACTGTGCAAACCATACCTTGAAATCCTTATCCACCTATACCTTCCCGCTCTTTTATGAGGATTGGGACCTGGAAAAATCAAATGTCGCAACGGCTTGGGACAACAAAGGTGACATTGTGATAGGCAACGATGTGTGGATAGGTTACGAAGCGATGGTTATGGCTGGTGTTCACATCGGCAACGGGGCAATCATAGCCGCTCGTGCCGTTGTCACGAAAAACGTACCGCCCTATACGATAGTCAGCGGTGTTCCTGCCCGACCGATAAGGAAGCGTTTCGATGAAGACACGGTACGGAAACTCGAAACCCTAAAGTGGTGGGATTGGCCTGCAAAAAAGATTCGCCGATGCTTGCCTTATATCGTGAATGGTGACATCGATAACCTGTTTGATGACAGGGAATAAATGATCAACTTTAATACCTAAAGAGAGTATTCCACGAATTACTCTCTTTTAGGCATCAGATTCCTATTCCAATTAGTATTTTAGCTTTCCTCAAAAGTAACATTAATAATTACGAACTCCAATTATAAGAAAAGTAGCATTAGTTCTCAATACCAATAATTATATTCATTAGAGTTTATACAGAATAAAGAACAGGGCTATTGATAATCAATAGCCTAAAACCTTATTCGATATAATGTCTATTCTTAATCCTCTTAATTATGTAAATCTATAAAGTTACATCTCCTCGTTTCTCTGCTTCTTTTATTGCTACAATATGATCGAATAAGGTGCTAAACTTCTCATAAAATTTTTCATCAATTTTCCCTTTTTTACAATCTTCCTCCAATTTACATTTGAGACCATCTTTACTCTTTATTGTATCAAGAGAGGTAAATGACAAAATATATTTACGAAACAATTGACATGTAAAATAGTCCTCAACATTAAAGTTCTCGATATTTTTTCTACGCGCATATGGAGGATAAAATGAGAACCACGTACGCTGATTCTTGCGAGCCTTACCAAAATTCTTAATATCCCATTTTATTTTTTTACCTAATGTACATGGAATAACTTGGTTCATACTTTTTACACCTGCATCATCTCCATCAAATAAGGCAACAACTGTTTGTCCTTCTTTTGGAGTAAATTTTTGTGCAAATGCTTTCACATTGGATGCTCCTCCACAAGGAATAAATTCAAATGACAAGCTTGTATATCTCCCATTTTTTTTGAAATACTTGAGTGCCGCAGATATAAATGTTTCATCGGTTGGACCTTCTACTATTAATATATCATCATGAGATGCAAGGAAAAGATTTTGTTTTTGAGAAGTCCAAATGCCACTAGTTAATCTTTCAACTAGGTTAACAATGTCTTTGTCAATAACCTTCGCCTTACCATTTTCATCCTTATCAAGCATAACGATTGCGCCTTTAGTTTTCTCTTCAAAAGAAGCGGTCAAGGTTGGCGAGTGTGATGTTATTATATTACTACGATGACTCATATGATCAAACATTTCTCTCAGTTCACTCTTCCTTGATATATGTATATGACTGTCAGGCTCATCCATTAACACCAATGTTTGTTCATCTGATATAGCCTCTAAGATGAATAGTATAACCATCATCTTCTTTTCGCCCTCACTTAAAAATGCAGACTCAATTCCGCCGTTAAATGAGATATTCAAAGTATCTATAACTTGGCTAGCGCCCATATACTTATTAAATAGCAGACGAGCGTCATCATCATTAGGATTGAATTTGGAAATATCATTAGATGATATGCTCGGGCTATCTCCAAATAAAGCACGAAGTTGACGGATGAATAATGTTATTTGATTCTCCCTTCGCCATTTACTTAGCTTTGCTGTATTGAAAATCAAATCAATGGAATCCAAATTACCTGAAGCTATTCCCAATTTTTCTTGAAGAAACTCATCAAATGCAATATTAACATCTCGTGTTGCAAGCATACATAATAATATGTATTTCCACATAGTTCTATCAATGTATATCATAGATAAAACATTGGGAGCTTCAGCTGTACGCACACTTTCTAAATATTCTTCATTCGCTTTTTTATAGTAGTTATCCCACATTCGAGTGTCTTCACCGCTGTAGTTACATACTATTCGATTGGGATAATTCATATCCGCATCAGTTACTACAACATCATTTTTTTTGTATTCGGTAGTAGATGTAGCTTTATCATGCTTTACCCGATATGTAATATCGTTGATCTCGTAACGTAATACAAAGCTGAATATGAAATCAGTTGAATGACTTAATAATGTTGAAAAAACACTACTTAATGCTTCTAATATATTCGTTTTACCAGTACCATTGTTGCCTATAATCACATATGTATCATTGGTCGAATCAAAACGTAAATTTAAGCCTTCAAGGTTTCTAAACTCAGAAGTAATTTTCAGTGCTAGTAGTTTCATATTATGAGAAAATCTTGTTGTTGAAGTATTCTATACTTTTTTGCATCTGTTCTTCCAAAGATTTTTGAGTTTCTCTTATCTCTAAAATCTTTGCTAAGAGGTTACGTTGCTCATCAATTGATGGTAAAGCTATTAACGTGTTTTCAAATACCTTCTGAGACAATCTTCTTCTTCCTGTAGTTCCACTACTTGAAATAGAGAACTGATTCAAAATAGCATCATTAGTTAATACTAACTCTAAATATTCAGGAAGTATTTGTGTCGTATCAATATCATATACCAAAAAATCCGGAGTAACAATAGCCCCTTCGAGAGATGAGTCCACAATACCAAAAGCCGCACTTTTGCCATCTATCTTTGAAATAATAAATTGGCCACCTTTTACTCTAGTTTGACGTTTGGTACCAATTTGAGCACCTATAACGGTATCACGTTCCTGAATGCCCTTATTGAATAGTTTTACTGTTAATCGAGTGTATTCAATATTAGGTTCAACGCAAATAACATCTTTACTTAATGACACGACATCTCCAATCCTTACTTTTTTATATAAAGGATTATAGTTAACACTAGTTGTGTCAAAAATAGACTTAACACTCCAGCTAGATAAATCTGAACGATTTACTATTTTTGTATATATCATATTTGGCTGAACTTCTCCACTTAACCAAGAAGCAACTTCTTTAGCCGCTATCGGCAATTCTTCGTTGTTTGAAGGTAATCCTGTAGAAGAAATTCCGGCATCATTTACTTTTGTAACAGATAACAAATAATCTTTTTCTGGTATCTCGCCATCCATGAACTTCTCAATAAAGACAAGACTTGGTTTTATATTTGCACCAGATGACAAAAACACATCGGCCGGGATTGATGTAATGTTGAGTATTTTAGCACGTGATTCTATAAACTTACGAACACGGTCTAATGCAGGATTATCCAACACTCCTTCAGGTAACACAATACCTGCGCGTTTCCCCGGCTTTAGCAAATTTATACAACGTTCAATGAATAAGATTTCTGTGCTATTGTTGTTTATTTGATATAGTTCTAATATACGCTTTCCGATTCTCTTGTCTTTTCCTATTTCTTGTGCATACTCTTTAATAGGAGTGTATACTTTACTAATGTATTCACTACCAAATAACTCCTCATATAAAGCTCTTTCCCTATCAGTAGGGATGTCAGAACTGGTAATACGCATGTCTTTTTCTACATGAGCTCCGAAGGGTGGGTTTATAAGAATCACGTCAAAGTTATTGTCATAAACACCTCCTACATTAATAAGACCATCGTGTAGATAGACTCCCACATGCCCATCACCATGCATAATCATATTCATTTTTGAAGTACGGGCCATACGAGCATTGGCATCCACTCCAAAGAAATAATCATGACAAAGTTTGTGATAACGACTGCCTTCTTTTGTCTTATCACACTCTCTTAGTAAAGTGTTAATTTTATATTGTTTTTCAGTATCGGAAAGACTCTGATTATCCATCAAAATAGTAATCTGTTTATGGATGTCTTGATCTATCTGATTCTGTACATGTTCAAATGCTTTTATAAGGAATCCGCCACTTCCACAGCATGGGTCACATACTTTATCGCCTTCCTTTACATTAAGTACTTCAACCATATAATTTACTATGGTCCTAGGAGTGAAAAACTGTCCTAACTCTCCTCTGAATGTTTTACCTAAGAATAGTTCGAATGCAATTCCCTTTATGTCGTCAGAGGTGTCATATAACTCAACACTACTTAATTCCTCCAAGATAAGCAAGAAACTTTCTCTACGAATTCTTATTTTATCTTCTGAATCAAAAAGGCCGTCTGTCGAATATGCTTTCTTAACTTCATTAAACAAATGTTGGATGTAATCAACTTCACCATTGTAAGATAGCTCATCTTTTATGAACTTATCTTTACTATAAACAAGTTCCTCCTTTGCGTCACGTTCATATAGCATTTTTATGAATAAGATTTTACTTATCTCATCAAATGCAGCTTCTGGAGAAAGCTTATCAACATTACGTATGATGTTATGACAGCGAGTTAAGCTTTTCAAAAATTTGTCTTTTGAATACCCTCGTACCTTATTAACGAATGACGTAAGATTCTGGTCAGAAACAATATCTAAGGCCGTAGGAAAGTCGCTAATACGCTCTATTTTTAGAGGCCTAGCATTTCTGTCAATATAAAAAACTTTTGTTTCCTTAAGATTATGAGCAACATAAAATGCCATATCATTAAGAACAGCCTGCTTATATTGCTCAAAATAATCTTCTGCCTTAATTTTTATATGCTCGGTCTTACATGTAACAAGAACATAAATATCAGGGGCTAGTCCAGATTTCTTGTCGTCTGGACTACGCCATATTGCGATATCTGCAACCGATGTTGGAGATACCTTTACATCAAATTCCATCTGCTCTGGCAGATATCCATAAGAATCTACCAAACGTTGAAAGAAAGTTTCTGCCAACTCCTTCTTGCTATGATTAATATCTGTTATCATTAAATACAATAATCGTTATATTTACAGAGCGTTAACTTTATAGCACAACACACCCAATTAACAGCAAAATTACGAAAACTTTGCGGTATATGCAACCTGAAAAGTTTATTTCTTTATCCCACTCTCCATATGACTATTTATCGATGCAACATTTGTCAACTAGAACAAAGCAAAGAAGATGGCACATTACGAATCAATATACCTACACAACACTATTAACCTACAAAGCACTGAAAGATAAGAATATATTTGTAGCAAAAGAATCTAATGAAAAGTGATGTAAAATTGGATTTATTTGCTAATTTTGCATTGCTTTTGAGACAATTAAACATTAATAATGCAAAGAAACAGAATGAACATATTATATCAATAACAACCACAATTCAGAGCAATACACGCACTGAATCTATGTCGTGTGTTCATGTTTCACGCATTGAACCTCTTGCATAGTAAAAAAATTCCAACAAACATAACAAGCACACTATTGTACTTTGAATGAAAATATAAGCTGAATAGTTGGAGAGTCTTTACGAACTTTCCAACTATTTTGCTTTATGCCCATTTGTGACAGTCGCCTTTATGATGCTCTTCTGGCATTTCCGTCTGATGGGCGATTGATAACCAAATTATTAACGTGCAGTGATGTACATAAATTGAGAAAAAAAATGAACTATAAATTTGATGGAAGCAGGGTGTTCTTTACATCCGACACCCATTTTTATCATGGGAATATCATTCGCTTTTGCAACAGACCATTCAAAAGTGTGGAAATGATGAATGAAACTATCATATCCAACTGGAATAATACAGTCGGGCAAGACGGTATCGTTTTTCATTTAGGCAATTTTTGTCTTGGCGGTTCAGTTGAATGGAATAAAAACACTTGACAGGTTGAACGGCAAGATATATCTGATTATGGGCAATCACGATTTGAAAAATATACGTCAAGGCTATATTAACAGATTTGAGCATGTGGCAATGCAGATGCATATAGAAGTAGGTAAACAGAAGATATATTTGAACCATTACCCTTTTCTATGCTTTGACGGCGGATATAAAGATGTGTGGTAACTGTTCGGGCACGTTCACACAAGGCAAAACAACACAGGAATTGATGCTGCCCGGCTTCAGTATCTATATCCAACACAGTACGATGTCGGGGTTGACAACAATAACTTCACGCCGGTATCATTTGAACAAGTCAAGAGAATAATAACTAAGCAAATTGAGAAAGGAGGACAATAAAATGAAGATACAATATATGAGCGACCTGCATTTGGAATTTTGTGATAATAGCAGGTGGCTGAAACATAATGAATTGCCGGTAACAGGCGATGTTCTGGTACTTGCCAGAGATATATTCTATCTGAAAAACAAGATTGCACCTCTAAGTAATTTCTGGAAATGGGCTTCAGAGAATTATCGTCAGGTGCTCATTGTGCCCGGGAACCATGAGTATTACAATTATTGCGATGTAATAGATTGCAATGGGATTGGATGTTCAAGAACAATATAGGATACTATCAAAATCTGGTAGTGAGGATTGATGACACCGACTTTATCATAAGTACTTTATGGTTTCAAATTACTCCTTCCGACGAATATTTTGTGTGGAAGGGTATGAATGATTTCAGATAGATAATGTATAATGGTAAATTGCTCCAGACAGAGGAGTTTAACCAAATGCATAACTTCTGTTTGAATTTCATCAAGCAAAGTCTGACGGAGAGTACCGCCAAGCACATTGTAGTGGTAACACATCATCTTCCCACATTGGAGGTTGTTGCCCCTCACCATAAGGGTTCAGCACTGAATAGTGCATTTGCCACCGATTTGAGCAAACTCATAGCAGACATTCGCATTGATGCCTGGATTTATGGACATTCACACACAAATATTAATGCTGAAATTAATGGGACAAAAGTCGTATGCAATCAGATGGGGTATGTATTTGATAACGAACATATCAGCAATGGCTTTGATCTGAGCAATTGCCTAAATTTGTGACAAGTAGATTCACCTATCACGCTCTAAGGTTTCAATATATCATATAGTTAATGGGAAAACACCTATTTCTATATTATATGATATGTTGGGGCTTAATATTTTCAGTTAGTCACACAAAAAATCTTGCTTGTCAGAGGAAAGTTACCTTTACTTTATCCCCGTACTCATATATACGCCTAATAAAGTAAAGCCAGAACAGAGGGAAGAAAAGAGATGGCTTCGCCAGATAAACCAATCGATTTATCAAAATCCATACATGATATAATCTATTTTTCTTTTGGCTGTAAAATATTCGCGACTACCTCTTGTTTTTAGTTGACTTCAATTGGTGAAAATCCCACTTATTTTCGTACCTTCGCAGCGGATAGAAAACAGGTGGACTTCGGACGGGAAAAGGGAGTTTTCCCGTTGGTTCTGATTCAAGTGAAAAGTGCAGCAAAACAGACGGTTTTTGGTCTGAAAAACAAGCGAAAAAGACTTTTCTACCGTTTAAACCGTAATTCTTTCATATTCAAGCTATTCGGTATACTGCATCGGTAAATAGCCAACTACTTAATTCTCAAATAGTTACAGTTATGAGCAGCCTAAAATACTGACTAAAAACGACTTAAATATGGCAAAATAATAGTTTTAGGAAAGGTATTTTCTTTTGTTATGCCTATTTTTTCAACATTTTTGTCCCCCGTTTGTCCCCCAAGCCATATACGGGGGACAAATTTACGTCCCTCTATGCAATTTGAGTACTTTTCACTATAAAATCTATCTAAATCATAGATAATTATTGCTTTATACAGCTACCCTCAATCTCTTAGTTTCTAAAATATCAAATACCATAGCCGCTGATAACCAGATATATACATACAAGCAAATACGGAATTAGAATTACATCAGATGAGATTTTGTTCAAAATGTATGAAAAGTATTTTATCTTATTCCTTTATGCATTAGAAGGTTTATTAAAGTACCTAGAAAGATTAACGCAAGGACATTAGATTTGATTCTTATTAAAAAGCACAAGTCCCCTTTTCCATCCCCTTACTCTTAAAGAATATAACATAGTAAGTAAAATCGAAATATAAAGGATATTTTTCGCAAAAAACAAGTAAGCTATTAGCAATCAATAAGAATGCAATAGCGCATGGACCCATTACCATATAATTCATTCTTGCAATATATTTAAGAAAGACATTGGTATATGAAGTTTATTAATTAAATTTGCAATAACATACTCATCCCGCTTCCCATAAGAACAGCGCGCTCAGGATGAGTCTTTTATTTTCTAGTGGTATATTTGGATTTAGTGATGATGTTAGATATCTTTTCTGAATTTATCAGACGGGATAGAATCTTACATTTTTTGCATTTGAATAGCACATATTACTTCACACTTTTTCCAACGAATTAGATTCTCCTTAAACACTTTTTCATCAAAAATTGAGACTCGAAATCTACACTTTTTCTTTAAATCAACAACAACTTTTACCACATCTAAAATTCCATTAATTCAATAAAAATTACTAGTATCAAGACCAAATGAGTATTGTCAACTCAGCAATCATCTTTTAGACCGTAGGAAAACATCTTGGCCTTATAGCAATAATTCGCTTGGTAAATTTGTAAAGCCAAGATCTTTTATTATATTTGCTTTATAATTCTTGATGTTTAAGGTTAACCCTGTTGCAGAATTATGGAAACAAGAACTAAATGTAAATTTGTCAGCCTGGATAAGGTGACTGTTGAAACGTCACAAGGTGACCGTTTCACGCTGGGACTCTCAGGAGTAATCCCTTTTGAAATGCAGGAGCATCACTGCCAAATTATCGCTGCACTCTTCGACAAATATTACCTGGGCGACCCTTCTGTTATAATGGGGCCGATTTTTCGTGGTATGTATCAATGTCATTGCTGGGCTAGCATCTTCTGGTATGGCCCAGATCGTGAAAACGAACGGGAGCGAATCGGAGCAAAAATCAAGAGCCTTCGGATGGAGCGCCGTATGGACGCTCGGGATGTCGCCCAGCTTGCCGATATTGATGCTTCCAATTTGAGTCGTATCGAGAAAGGAAAGTATTCTGCTGGTCTCGACATTCTCTGCCGTATCGCTGCGGCAATGGACTGTCATCTAGACATTGTTCCCAATAGCAACCGCGTAAATATGGCTGGGCATATCATTCCAGAGAACCATAAGAAGTGGCTCATCACTGCAAAGCGTAGTACTTTCCGTCTGGCAGAATGTCTGGAGAAGTATGGCGAGTATCATTGGCAGCAAAGTCGATATAACGTCAGCCTCGGCGATACCATATACATCTACGTTTCAGAAGATCGTGAAATCAAGTACAGAATGACCGTAGAGGCTATCAATGTTCGCTACGACCAGTGGATGGTTAAGGAGGAGGAATTTTGGGTCGATAAAGAGCGTATAAATCAGGACGAGAGCGAGGTTAAATATGCTCTGCTTCGCCTTGAGGCTACCTCCAAATCCGGCAAACTCACGGAAGAGAATCTTACAAAACACGGTTTTCTCCGTGCTCCTCAGGGCACCAAAGAACTGGATGGAGAACTCCTGATATATATAGAGAGGAGATTTTAATTATGGGCGCATTCTTGACTTTTGCGCTGGATGAAGGCGGAGCCCTCGTCCACGTTGATGATGTTGCCAAAGGCACGAAATGCGGCTGTCACTGCCCCCATTGCAATGCTCCTCTATATGCTAAGAATGCCGGACAAATTCGAGAACACCATTTCGCACATGCCCACGGACTCGAATGTGAAGGAGCATACGAATCTTCACTCCACCTGCTCGCCAAAGAAGTTCTTCAGGAAACCGGGCGGATAATGCTACCTCAATCCAATAGTGGAGCTTTCCCCTCTGGTCTCGTAAGAATACATAATGTTGAAGTAGAGAAGTGGGATGAACGCTATGGTTTCCGGCCGGATGTGGAAGGTATAATGGATAATGGCGAGCGTCTGTTCATTGAATTTCTAGTCAGCCATAAAGTCGATGGTAAAAAACGCCAAACCATTGTCGACAATCACCTTAAGTGCATAGAAATAGATATCAATTACCAGGCTCTTGATAGGGTTAAATTGAAGGAATTCTTAACCGACATCGCCGATGATAGGAAATGGATCGTATCGATGCCTCAGCCACAAAAAACTAGGGGAGAGTCATTTAGTTATGGTAGAAATCCTTTGTACGAGAATGCAAGAGATTTTCTAAAGGAAATCTTCGATGAAGGAACTATCATCATTCATCCTTATTACACATCGTTCTACCATCCAGATAAACCCTTTGACCTTCGCCAGATCGGTTATGATGTATGTGAAGTCAACACAAAGTACCGTGGTTTCAAATCAGACCTGCTACTATTCAGAAGTCAGAAAGAGAACAAGGGGCACATATCAATCAATATCCGCGGCCGAAGACGAAGCGAAGGTTTCCGATATCCCAAAGGACTCAGAATCATTGATATCATTTTCAGAACCATTAGTTCAGAAGAAAACACTGAACAGAGGCTGAAAAAAGGTGACTTGGTCAGCGATATGGAAATGAACATCGTATACTTCGGATTTAAGGAATAAGATAAAACAATATATTATATGTTGTTTTTTCAGCAAAAGGAATATGTATAATCTCTATTAAGATAATGATGTACAGCATTTGCTCATGTATTACAGAATATATTAACAATTATGAACTATTTGAAAATTACCGATAGCTTAAAAAAGGAAGTTGAACACAAGCTAAAGGATTACTTTCCTGGAAGATACTACAAGACTGAAACAAATCATTATCACGATAATCGTTTCATTCAATTGGAGACTATTCTCCACGATATTGATATACACTACGAATATTATCAAGGATACGTTGAATTGCACCTTGAAGGGAAATTTAGTGGTTATGAATATAATACTATTTGGAGAGAGTTAGTTGAAGAATCTTATCAGCATCAAGAGCTAAGTTGGCATAGATGGGGTAATCGTAATCAAGGCCGATGTAGAATAAATATTACTATTCAATCTGCAGACGATATCATCAAATGCTTTGAAAAAATATCCAAAATATTCGACCCAGTGCTATCTCCTTTGTCAGCAGAGCATGGAGACGCAGAAATCATAATGCAGCAAATGGAAAATCTGGAAAGTCTTCCACCAGCTGATAGTATGCAAGTAGAAAAGCTTACTTATGGTATTCTAAAAATTAAAGATTTACCTTTCAATAACTTCATAATTCCAGAATATCAACGTCCATATAAATGGGGTGTAAAGAATGTCAACCAATTAATAAATGACCTTTTGTATTTCAAGGATAGCGAAGAATATAGACTTGGGACTCTTGTTCTTCATGAGAACAATATAGTAGATGGACAACAACGTATAGTCACTCTTTCTTTGCTATTATACGAACTTTTCAACAAAAAAGAAATAAGGGCCAAGAATCCTTATCAGGAAGTACAAGATAGAATTAAAACATTTTGTAAACGTACGGAATTTACAAACGAACATTCAATTGGACATGTGAGAGAAAACCTTACAGCCATTGAAGATAGATTAGATGATTTGGATGATAATTTTTTAGATTTTCTTTTAAACAAATGTCAGTTTGTTGTAGTTCGCCTACCCGAAATATCTGAAGCTTTCCAATTCTTTGACTCACAAAATGCAAGAGGGAAAGATTTGGAGCCACATGATCTATTGAAGGCTTTTCATCTTAGAGAAATCAAAAAACCTTCTGAGAAGGACAGCGATAACATCACTAAATGGCAGGATCTTGATCCGCAAAGATTAGTTGAATTGTTTTTGACCTTATATAGAGTCAAAAGATGGGCCAAAAATAATAGTGGAAAGGAATTTACAAAAGACAATATCGATGCTTTTAAGGGTATATCCTTGGAGGATAAACGGTATCCTTTTTATATGCAGCAAATTATATGTCATTTCTTCTCATCGTTTTATGCTAATGAACCATCTAGAAACATCGACCAGTCAAAAATGGAATTTCCTTTCCAGATAGATCAAATATGTATTAACGGAAGCCGTTTTTTTGATATGATTCGCTACTATGATGCCTTGTACAATAAAATCATAGACGAAAATGAATATAAAAATTATGACTCAACAGAAGATGAAAAATCAGCATATAAAATCATTCGAATGTTAAATAATTATTCTAATAGAAATCGTACTGGTGATACCTATGTCCGACAGTTATTTAATTGCCTATTGATTTATTATATTGATAGATTTGGCTTCGCTGAAATAAATAAAGTAGTGAGAAAGCTCTTTAGATATGCATATCAAATTCGCTTGATACACTACAGCGTTCAGCTCCCAACTATAGATAATAGTGCCACTAGCGGCATCATGTTCAAAACTATTCGTGATGCTCAATCTCCGTATGACATTATAAATCTCATGACCCCACAAATCGGATCATTAGCTTCAAATGCAGACAGTCAAATCAAACAACTCTATTTCTGATTATTATGAACGATATACAAGAACTTACCATAAAAGAATTGCTTAACAGTAATGAATACCGCATACCTATTTATCAAAGAAACTATGCCTGGGGGCTGGGCGAAACAACTCAACTTATTCAGGATATAGCTGATTATGCGAAAGATTCGCCCACAAATAACTATTACATAGGAAACCTTATTGTATTTCCAAGGCATAAGGACAATAGTTTGTATTTCGAGACAATTGATGGACAACAGAGAACAACAACCATAACTATTCTCTTATGTGCACTTAAACACAATTATTCAAAATATGACTTATCATGGTATTCTAAAGTAAATCTCTCTTTTGATCATAGAGAAAAATCAAACCTCACGTTATTTGCATTGTACAACAATCCTGAAACTATTAATCATGGAGTTGTTAATGCTAATATTATGGCTGTGTATAACAAAGCGTGGAGTATAGTTGATAAGATTTGTCAGGATAAAGAGATTTCCGTTTCTACTTTTATTGATTATCTACTTAATAAGGTAATCATTCTTCGGATAAGTGTTCCGAAAGACACAAACCTTAATCACTATTTCGAGATAATGAACTCCAGGGGAGAGCAACTTGAACAACACGAAATTGTGAAAGCACATCTTATGTCTCCAATTAAGGAAAATCAGTCTGCTATGGCTGCTTTTAATCTGATTTGGGAAGCCTGCTCTAATATGGATAGATATGTTCAACTAAATTTCTCAAAAACTACAAGAGAAAAAATATTTGATAATAATGGCACTGAAAATATTAAAATTTCATTCAATGATTTAGCTGCATTATACAATAAAAATTCCGTTCTTGGTAACGAAGAAAAAAATCATTCTTTAGAGCGGTTATTCTTAGATGCTGCTAACAACACACCTTATAGTAAGCCATGGGAAGAAGGTACCGACAAAGACCAATCAGAAACTTACCATTCATTGATTACTTTTTCCAACTTTCTGCTTCATGCTCTAAAAATAATCCGTTCTGACAATAAAGAAGTTGTGTTGGATGACAAAAGGTTGACAAAGATTTTCAAAAGCGTGATTAAAAGCGAAAAAGACGCTGCGAGTTTCAGCATAGAGTTTATTATGAAACTCCTTGATTTACGTCTTCTCTTTGATAAATACATCATTAAACGAAAACAAGATAAATGGAGTCTGAAGAAATTATTACCTCAAAAAGCAGATAAAGATAAATATTATTACAAAGACACATTCTCACAAACAGAATACGAAGATGATGGATCTGGACAAAATCGTAATATAATTATGCTCCTATCGATGTTTCATGTGTCAGCACCGACTCAGATATATAAGCATTGGATGAATGCCAGTTTATACTATGTCTATAATCATAGGAATACAAACGCTACTGAATATGCGGAATATTTATGGAATTTATCAAAAGCATATATGTTAGATAGATACTTAGCAATCCCTGAAAATAAGGTTCCATTTGAGACTATTATATTCGAGAATAATGGAAAGAGTATAAATCACGATAAAGACATCCTATGGTCAAATATCAATATAGATGAGTATCCACAAAAAGGAGAACATGTTGAGAATTTTGTATTTAACTTTTACGATTATCTGTTGTTGAAAAAGACAAAGGATACAGACTTTGAGTTTTCGTACAGAACCTCTGTAGAACATTTCTACCCACAACATCCAACGGATAAAGATCCAATGGATTTTAACCATCTACATAGTTTTGGAAATTTATGTCTTGTCAGCAGGGGTATGAATTCAAAATTTACTAATAATCTCCCGGGAGCAAAATATGAAAACTTTGGTGATGCCAAAGCTATGAAGACCTATAGTCTCAAATTAAAATCTATGATGAATACTATTAAGAAAGGAGAAAGGTGGGACGAAACGAAAATTGCACAAAAAGAACAAGAAGCAAAAGAATTAATCAGTAAGGCTTTGTTTTCAGAAAAACAATTAGAATGATTTTTATATTAAACGAGAAATCACCTACACTGTCAAGTGTATAATGACATCAAAAAACGTTATATTTATAATCAGATTTCAATACATGACCAAGCAGAGCATAACATCAGACTTCTATTATAACAGGACAATGGATCCAGTAATTTATAATCAATTCAAGGAAGGTGGACAATACCATTGGATGATACAGTATGTCAAGGATCATCCTGAGCTAGATTTCCAAACAGGAAGCAATAAAAACAACTCTTGGTTCTCCGTTTACTGCGGAACAAGTAAAATCATAAAAATAGAGAAGAGTGGAAAGAGCAAAATTTCATATGAGAAAAAGTATTATGACCTCTGCCCGGAATATTATAAAGACACAACTAAATCCGTTCATTTGAATACTCTTTTGGACAAACTGAAAGCAGATCCAAATCTTTCCAGATATTATGGGAATGAATCAACAGGGAAAAAGGCAGAAGGATATTACCAGAATCTGATTGCCCGTAGGTACACTTTCTTGAACAAACCGGATGATGACTTCATTATAATTGACAAGGAATTTGTGATTGGAATCAGAAATGAAGTAACCAAGAAGAGAATACTTGACAAAATAGATGCCGAGCTCAAAAATCTTCTAGAAAACGAGTTCAAGCCGTCATTGAAGAGCCTGAGGAAGAATGTGGCAACAACTTACGGAGAAGTGGACTTTCTCGGTCTGACTTGGGATGGTGATCTAATAATTATTGAATTGAAGGGAGACGATCCACAGAAAATATTCACATCACCAATTCAAGTAGGATTTTACCAACGTCTTCTGGCCCAAGTGTTGGAGAAATATCCAAACCTTTACAGTAATATCTACAGCATGTTAAAACAGAAGATTGAGCTTGGTCTCATAACAATACCAGATGGACGAACCATTCCTAAATCTCTTTCTGGAAAAATTAAATCATGGGTAATAGTAGGAGAAGAAAAGAATCTTTCAGAAGAGATATGTTCCCGATATATCAAGGCCAAGGAGATTTTCTGTCCAGATATTGAAACGTTTACATGCATTAATGATGGAACACTTACAAAGAGCGAGAAACTTCTCTTAATACTATTTTAATTGTACGAGATGTATTTACAGAGCCTGCAGGAAAAATGTGGCAGACTTAAATAAACGATAAATAGCTTACCCCCTAAGCGTTGACTTGGGGATAAGCCAAAGTAACAATTCCTATTATTGGGCTTAAATCAATACTATAGTCTATTAAATATATAATGACCTTGGTAGGTTTACTTTCAAACCTGATTCAATTTTCTGCATTTATTGTAGGAACATTGATAAACAAAAAAGATTACCTATCCATCCAATCCTCCTGTAAGCCATTAAGTTTAATTAGTTTATTTATATGATTGCTCACGATAAGCATCGTATGATTTGCCTGATTTATTTTTCCTTCATACTCTCCAATGAGTGGAAGCCCCTTTTCTCGAAGGAACTTATAATCTTTGAATTCGTTAGGGGCTGTTAGAATTTTAGCCTTCCAAAAATCAGCCACAAAATGATTAATGATAGGTTTTATATCTTCACCCAAGATTTGAATCAATTGTTTCTCCAACATAGGCAAAAGTGCAATTAGAAGTGAGAATGCATAATCTGCCTCACTTTGATAAGCTGTCATCAGATAAGCACAAATATAAACAACATAGCTATCATTAATGTCCAACTTATTAATTTCCGCTATATAGTTTTTATCATACGAAGGTCTATCAAACACAGATTTCACTCGTTCAAATTTTTCAGGATTATTCACTGGATGATAATTGTCCAATACCTTCTTAATGAGTTTCAAACCACTATCATCTCCACGAAGATTCTGACTAAGCGACACCATTAGAAGAGGTACTATGCTAAACTCAACAAACTCAAAGTCTGCATTTTCTTTATGCAGTTCAGGGTGATTCTCATAACTAATGCGCTGCGCTTCACATGTATGATTAATTACAAAAAGTATGGCATCTTTATCATTATCCTCAATAAAATATGGTAATAACAGGAAGAGTAGATAATGAATCTCGCGAACTTCGCCTCTCTTCTTGCATGCATACAGTGTTCTATGCGCCCATTCACGAGCCAAATCCCTTAAGCCGACCATTTTACACAGTTGACACATCTGATAACTGGATGTATAGATACGGTCTTCGCTATATAGATCATCGAATGAACTTAAGTCATTTTCAGTGAACATCCCATAATGAGGAATCGCTTGATCTTTAGGCATAGGTTTGTTATCCAAGTCACACTGATACTTTATTATTAGACACCCTAATAAACAGATAAAGCTCTTGGCAAATTTTTCTTTGCCATCTTGAAGGTCATTCGTGACAAAACGCACACATTCTGATAGTTTTTCAACAGCTTCCTGTCTATTGCCCGCACACCAATATGCATATGACAACTCTCCTATGCACTGATAGTATTCGTATATATCTATACGATGTTTAACATCAGAAACATATCGTAGTGCCTCTTCAAGTTCTTTTACTGCCGCATTAATATTAGTCTCAGCTAGAAGGTATGCCATCATTTGCTTAACATGCAACATAATATTGGGGATCAACTCGGTATCTGAAATCGAAAGTGACCTTTTAAAGTAGTCAAGAGCATGACCATGTACTTCAGCAACATCTCGGAAGTAGCTATTTCCCATTGAACCATTCAAAATCAACTGCGCAAATGGCAATTCCTCATACTTAGGATACTTGCTTTCGTATAGCGATCGAGCTTCTTCATAACGGTGTTCAGAGTTAAAAATCTCCATAATTGCAAAAACACAAGCGATAGCAAGTTCTGAACAGCGCTTAAGTTCTGCTTTTGCCAAAATTCTGAATAATATCTCCACACGATCATTAACGGTTTTACCCCCTAAATGATACCTCCAAAGTCGTTCTATTGCAAGATAACAACACTCACAAATTACATGGTCGTTATGTGAGTATTCAATATCATCTGCATTGAATACATCAAGCCAGTTAATGAAATCTTGTTCATTAGACAAACGCAAAAGGAAAAACCAAATGTTATTATCAAAAAATGGTTTTGCATCTCCAATAGTCTTTAATAGTTTATTGTCATCACCTTTACTTTCCAGGTATCGATGATAATGTGACAAACCACCCTCAATGTCACCTTCCATCCAGCAAATCATTGTAATCATGCTATTATAGAACGGTATTTTTTCTGCATCAGTACATTTAGAAACATTGTCTTTTAAATCCTTTATCAAGAATGATCGTTGAGTTGCGTTCAGATCTTTGATAAGTGCAATTTGAAGATAACGTACTCCTATCTTGACATCAATAGACATACCCTCGGGTAAAGGGACATCCATCCATAATTTACATAGGAGGCTTCCATGTGGCAATTCTCCGATATCATCCAATTTCATTAAGACTGTAATGTACATTCTTCCAGCATTATCATCCGCACCACCTTTAATACTGTATAGGATATAATTCAGTACATCATGTTCTCCAAGTACTTTTTTCTTAGTCAAAATACCTTCTGCTAATAACAAATTGGCATCTTTAAAAGTCTGTTCTGGCACATCGGGCTTCCATAATTTACTGATAAGTGGGTTCGCTTTAAAACAATAATCTAATGGCATTACCCATGTAGGAACTAATCCATTTAAACGCATTCTTGGTTCATCAATAGATGGATCGATTCCGGCTAATTTGCAGGCATCTTCTTCCGTGAAACTTCCATTCACTATCAGCAAACGATTTAGCAATGCACGATCTGTTGTATCTGATAACAATGTCCGCATCAAATCAGACATTGTTCTACTCAGATTATAGTCAAAACTATAGGCTAAAAGATTGGAAAAATGTTTTTCATCTAATCGCCAATGATTAGCTTTCAAATATTCACAAAGTGTTCGCACAAGAACAGGATGTCCACAACTCTGTGCGTAAATGAATATATGTAGGTTCTGCTCTGGTCCATATGTATCAACAAGTTCTTTGGTTTCATCGACTGTCAATAAAGGTACTTCAATCTGACAAACTCTACTATCATCAAGTCCTGCTATATTCAGATTTAATGCCCCCGTGCTTACCAACACACTTTCACCTCCCTTTCCTTCCTGTAACAGTATTTTTATCTTATTTTCTAGATCCGTCTGCAGAACAGAATCGTATATGGCAGTTTTTGGCCTGTGCTGATGTATTTGTGCTGCTAAAGTCGATTTTCCTATTTTCAAAGAACCAAAAATCACGAGTATTTTACCATCATCCAGTGCATTAAGGCAACGATCCAACAAAACTGTACGTTCTATAATATTATCACTCTGAATTACAGGGAGAAATGGCTCCCGCCGAATTAAATCTACATTAACATCTCTTAATGTAAGGCCGTTCATCGCCTGTTTCAAATCTTGAGGAATAGCAACCTTATCATTTAATTTAGGACTTAAATTTATGGAAAAAACATCTTGAGGCGTGTTCTCCAAATCAACATAAGGATACTTAGCCCAACCTTCTTCAAACCATGTATGCGCATTTACAAAACACGCACAGGTTGTCGGGTCGTATCGTCCTAAAAGGACCGAAGACCGTACATCTTGTTCATTGCGCAGAGCACCAGCTTGTAAAGAATAAATATAATGAACTTTCTGTAGCACTTGATCATGTTCGTGCCCAGCGAGCCATAGACGCACTCTATTATGTTGCAGCATCGTCGAGAGCACTTTCTTCTCTCCTTGCATAAGCGAAGTAACCGGATAATGGCTAAGCAATATAGTCGGTTTATTCTTATTAAGCGTACGTACTGCGTCATATAATAACTTTGTACCAACGAACAAGTCGTTATGTTCTTGTCCGCTGGTGTATGCTAAATTGGTATCTACATGCAGAATATTGAAATGCTCTGTCTCTATATTAAAATGCGGCATTTTTGGATTGCCATATAATCTGAGTCGGTCTGCGTCGTATATTTTGCTAAGAAATGAAAGAAAATCTTTCTCTCCTGTCATAATGACCGACAGGTCTTCCGGCTCTATAATACCATTATCCGGGTGATAGTACCTTTCGCTATCATAGAATACTTTCCTGATAACATCATGACGACCATCAACATCTCTATCCACATCATGATTACCGGCAACTATATACAATCTATCCACTGATGTCTGGACTGCATCGCATATAGATTTCAAATAATTGGCCATTTCATCCGTAAATACATTAGGACTTACATTCGCTGTTCGAATGTCACCAGTACAGAATACATAATCACATTTTACCCCTAGTTCTTTTAAGTATTCAGGCAACTCATCGCGCATCATGTTCGTTATTGCACCTTCACTACCTAAATGTAAATCAGATATATGCAGCCAATTAATCATATTTATCATTTTTATTTACCACTAAATGCATTACATAAATATAAGATTATCCCATTCTCATCATTCCAGCCAACTGTACGAAATAATCATTTGACCAAATGTCAAGTTCCTTTGGATTGCGCACGAAAGGCAATACATCTTCTTTCACTTGTTTTATATCAGCTGTAGAGAGACGCTCAATGAGTTTCTCCTTGAATAACTCTGGCGTAATATCCTCATTGTTGAATTGCTTGCATCGTTCTGCCAAATGATCAAAATCAAGTGGAATATTATGGCGTACATACCATTCAAAGTCGTACCAATCACGACCTTTTACTCTGTTCTTCCACGCACGATATACTAATGCATGCATCTTGCCTGCAAACAAGTCGGGAAGTGTAAAACAACGGGTCATAAATGAATATGGCTGAAGCAATAGCTTCTGTTCCGTCTTGAAGTTCAACGGTGGACAAGTATCTACTTCAATCTTTATCTTTATTGACTTCTCTGTCTGGAAAGTCACATCATACACATCGGTATAATCTTTAAGAAATGCCGATTCAACCTTTCCAAAATTCCTCTTGTCTTTTTTCTTTATTTCAACCTCACGGCCAACCATTGCAAAGGCGTCAATGATAGCAGGGAAATATTTCGTAAAATCGAACTTATCATCTTGCGCGAGCAGTGAGAAATCCATATCCTCACTGAAACGCTGCAAGCCATGAAAGATTCTCAAACAAGTTCCACCATAGAACGCAGCTGACTCAAAGAACCCTCCAGCATACAGGCCTGCAAGTATCATTTGTTGGTTAACTTCAAATATGGCATTTCTCTTATGTTGCTCTGTTGTCAAATCATAACGGGAGAGCATATTGTCAAATATTTCATTTTTCATCGCTTTAAGAATTTTAAAAGTGTCGAAATTGAATCAGCCTTTTTGCCTACATTTATATAATCTTCAAATATGGTTGCGTCCATATTATAGAACTCATCCATATCCATCCGAATATCCTGCTCAAGATATGTTTCTACATCCTTCATATAACGAAGAATGACTTTTGAGGAATTGGCAATCAAATCACACAAAGCCTTTTCCGGTGATGCAACAAGAAATGCATAGTCACCTTTATTCATACTCCTTACTCCTATCGGAAATGCTTTTCTTGAAATATATTTGTAGTCATAATTTCCGACTGGAGTTTGAAAGCTTCGGGGATGTTTTACTGTCATTGATTGATGAACATATACAGCCTCGGGAATAAGTCCATAATATCGTAGTGCAGTAGACATTGAAATATACGAAGGTGTATAGAGATGATTGGCAACCAACTCACTCGGTAGAGTCTTTCCTGAATATTCAGGGTTGACCACATAAAGTCCCCGCTTCAATCTGATGATAATCCGTTGTTTTTCGAGCCAAGTTACTTTCTTATTAGCAGACTTCAGTTCTGGATATAACGATTCAATGATTGAAGTCGTTACAGGAATGGCTCCTATTTCACTTAATTTTCTATCCATACTGCAAATATAGCAATTATTTGAACAATAAAAGAAAGAATACTTCTTTTTCTATTCAAAATATTACTATCAAGCTATCTTAATAAATAGATATGGTTATACGCAACATTCATAATATTCGAAGTATTGCCTGCCCAAAAAAGAAAAGTTTCTGTCTCTTTTGGCAAGCAAAATAGTTTGGTTTAGAACTTTGATAGATATACAATAAACAAGACTAAACTTATATCTATAAGAAGCGGCGAAAGAAAAGAGGTATAAAGAGCAAATACATCGCTTCAAAACATGAGGGACACGAGGGACAAAGGAGATTTAATAGGCTCCTTAATCACGTTTTTCAAAAATGAAATTGTATTAGTGTTTTCTTTGCTGATTGTCTCCATTTTTTTGTCCCTCGTTTGTCCCCCAGTATGAAAAATTGCTAAAATGATATCTGATTATCAACACGTTATAAGTTTATAACACATATTGCATCGGGAAGTAAGGGGTGATTACCAACGATTAGCATATATCATCAACGATTATTAAGGCGTTCATTTTGAACGCCTTTCTTTTTAGCCTTATAAGCGATGGTTATCGTTTATAGGGCTTTTTCAGCTCATTTTTGTACCGTATTTGTTGCTCGCTTGTTGAAGACCGAAAATCCTGTGGAAAGGTAGTAGAGAAATTATACGCCATTTTACACGGTTTTACGGGAATTTACAGTAATAACGGAGAAATAAAGATGAATTAAAATGAGCAGTAACCTGAAAATTAAGCGAATTTGCGCTTGGTGCGGTAAAGAGTTTATCACCCAGAAAACAACAACGGCTTGTTGTTCCAAGCAATGCGCCAACGCTCTTTATAAAAAGAAAAAGCGTGACGAAGCAATCAAGGCTAACAATCAATTTGTGGAGAAGAAGATTGATGAAAAGCCTATTGAAAGAATCAAAGACAAGCCATTTCTCACAATTACCGAGACCGCAATCTATCTCGGAGTAACCCGACCTACCGTTTACGGTTACATTAAACGAGGGGAATTAAAGGTCACTCGATTGGGTTTCAAATACCTTTTGAAGAAAGAGGATATTGATGAGTTATTCAATAATCCAACAGAGTTCCATACTCCAACAAAAGAGAAAGCTCCTATAACAGACTTCTACACCACAGCCGAAGTGAAAGAGAAATACCATGTAAACGAATCATGGATATTTGCGGTAGCCAAGAAGAACAACATTCCTCGGACTTTCAATCGTGGCAAGACCTATTGGAGGAAGAAGCACATGGATGCTTACTTTGCCAAGAAAGCCCCAAATCCCGACATTACAGAATGGTACAGCACACAGGAAATGCAGGAGAAATTCGGCATGACTTTATCCGCCATCTACACCTTCGTTTCCAAGAATGCAATCCCCAAAAAGAAAGAGGGTATCATGGTGTACTATTCCAAGAAACACGTGGATATAGCCAAAGGTGTGGCTACATCCGAAGAACCGCAGTATTATACGGTAGCCGAAGCAATGGAGAAGTTCAATCTCACCCGTGACCAACTCTATCATTATGCGAAGTATCATAATATCCCAAAAGTCAAGAAGGGCAAATACACGCTTATCTCCAAGCCCAAATTAGATAAGCTACTTGAAGCCCCGAAGATTGAATGAGTTATTTATCGGTGAATGTTGCCACCATAGAATCACCTTATTCCTTTGCACCAAACAAATGTAAAACTCTAAATATTAAACAGTATGACACACACGTGTACAAAAGTAACAGTTCGTCAGAGAGCGATTCGAAATAATCGCATCTCCTTGTATCTGGATTATTATCCGGCAGTCCGTAACCCTGAGACTATGCAGATGAGCCGTCGGGAATACCTCGGCATCTACATCTATGCCCACCCGAAGAACGAAATGGAAAGGGAGTTCAACAACGATATGTTGAACAAAGCAGAGGCTATCCGTTGTATCAGAGTGCAATCGCTCATCAATGAAGAGTTCGGTTTCTTAGATAAGACCAAGCAGAAAGCCGATTTCCTTGCCTACTTTAAGAAGATGTGCCGAAGCAAAGACCAGAAATGGACGTTTGTCTATCAGCATTTCTACAACTTCGTCAAAGGGCAATGTACCTTTGGTGAGGTAAATGTGGACTTATGCAAGAAGTTCCGTGAGTACCTGTTGAACGCCAAGCAGCTCAAACACAGTAACCGCCCCATATCCCTCAATTCGGCATCCGGCTATTATTCCACTTTCAGAGGGTTGTTGAAGATAGCTTATCGGGACAAATGGCTTCGTGAAAACATCAATGACTATCTTGATAAGATTGAACCACAAGATGTGAAGAAAGAGTACCTGACACTGGACGAGGTGAAGCAACTTGCCACCACTCCTTGCGACATCCCCGTTCTGAAAGCAGCCTCTTTATTTGCTTGTCTGACAGGTTTACGCATTAGTGATATTCTCAATCTTCAATGGGAAGATTTTGCTATTGCCCCCGACCAAGGCTATTGTTTGCGTATCAGAACACAGAAAACCCAAACGGAAGCGACACTTCCTATCAGTTACGAAGCCTACGAACTATGCGGTACGCCCGACACAGGTAAAGTATTCAAGGGATAGAAGCGAAGCATGATTAACTATCCGCTGAAAAACTGGCTCAAAAAGGCAGGAATAACGAAGCCGATAACCTTCCACGGATTTCGTCACTCTTATGCAGTCATACAGATTTCTTTAGGCACAGATATTTACACGGCCTAAAAGATGCTAACCCATAAGAACGTTTCCACTACTCAAATCTACGCAGACTTGGCAAATGTAAAAAAACGAGAAATAGCCAATAAGATTTCACTAAAATAAACAACAACATGAAACGAGGAATCATAACAAATAACGGATACGGCATCCATATTTCTGATGGCGAAGTATGGATGACCGCTTGGGAGATTGCCGATTTGTTTTATACAACGGCTGGAACAATCAACTCTCGCATAAAAGCGATATTGAAAACCAATATTTTAAAGGAGTATGAAGTATGCCAATGTATCAGATTAGAGAATGGGAGTAGTGCTGAGCGTATAATCTCGACATAATTATTGCTCTATCCTATCAAATAGATACAGGACATTCCGCTGCATTCAGGAAATGGGTTGTCAATAAAGTTGCCTCCAAGCAGAAGGACATATCACTATTTATCCCAATAAGGTCAGCTAACACTTACAATTGCTGATACCCATAACTTAAAAGTCCGATGTAGGCTAGTCCCATATCGGACTTTCCTTTGCTATTGTGGCACAGGTGGCATAGAAAAATGCTACCTACCTGTGCCCAAAGCTGCCACTTCCCAGGAAATGTATCTACACATCTTGCAAATGATATATATTTGCACATAAACGATTAACATATATCATTATGGAGCAGAAAAAGATAGAACATATTACCTTGCATCTGATTGTTTTCGGGACAATTGTTATCATTGGTGTTTTAGCCCGTCAGACCGCACTACACTATGGTTGGGATGAGTTCAGCAGCTACCTTATTTTAGTGGTATGCTCCATTATCATAGGTGCAATCTATCTCAATCTGCAAATGGTATTCAGACAACTCCTTTCACCGACAATAGAGAAGTGCTTTATGAGGTTTGAGTGCTACCGCAATAAGACTATAGTGGTAGAAGCTCCAGTGGTACACTCCGAACTTGCCGAAAGTACCATAAATTCAGAATCCATCATTTCTGAACCTGAGCCCGAACTTGAAATCGAAACTACATCTGACACATCAGAAGAAGTTTCGACTCCTCCGTTTCTTGAACCTAGCGAAGACGTGGCAGAACTTCCAAAGGAAGAAGCCACACCTTCTACTATAAACGATATGTCTATTGAAAAATCCAACCAGCCAACAGAATACGAGATATTCCGTGCCAACGCTATGGCTGAGAAGGAACGAACATCACAAGAAAAGTTGGATAAGGTTCTCACATATACGAAACAAAACATGGTTCTCTATCTTAGCGAAACAGACCTCAATCGTCTATGTGGATATATTACGGAATACTACCTATCCGATTCCCTACCTAAAGTTGAACAAATAAAGGTTGATGCTCAATTAAAAACCATTGACATCATGCACTTTGGATGGAATATAGGTAAAGCATTCGGCAAGCCACGCCTACAGACTGCTACCTTTATAAAGAGGGTATTTGCTCATACTCTCCGTGATTCGGAAATATCTACCATTGAACGCAAAATGTCGCACACGGAATCTGAGTGCAGGATTAAGCTGGATAGAAGAATTGCATAATCAATACTGACATTTATTTAAAACTGCTTCGTATCGAATTTCATTAAAAGCCTTAGTTAACAATACTCCATTCTCCTTTGCAATAGGAACTAGTAACTGAGCTTTATATTTTTCTACAGCCTTTGCAACCTTATCTTTTAAATCAACTGAAGTTAATGACTCAGTCATCGTTGTAAATTCCTGATTCACTTGCGATAGCACTTTTTCCATCAACTTATTATTAATTTCAATTAGAGCCTTTTGTGCAATTTCTTTTGTTTTATCTGTAGCTTGTATTAAATACATACATTTGTCAAAATCATCATTCTTTTTGTAAGTTCCGGATGCATCAATACCAGGAAAAGGATGCAATTGTATTGAAAATACTGAAGACCCTATACTTGCATCAAATAAGTTTCCATTACTATTTGATTCTAAATCAAATATTTGGTCTTGATAATATATATTTAAAAGATACAATGCTCCCAATGAACGTATGAAATGTTTTAAGGTTCCCTTATGTAACGACTTTACTCTATTATGTTTTACTGCTTGATATGCTTTTTGCCAATCTGAAGAACTAGTACCTCTTTTATGTGCCTTATGTAGTGGCGTTAAATATAGATTTTCATCCTGTTCTAAATACAATATTGGACTTGAGACCATAACAACTTTGTTGCTCAAACACCATTTTGACTCTAACAAAGCCAAGCAATCTGTATCAAAATACAAATCTTTATCATCTGGCTTTGTACCTCCTTCTCTAAAATATAATTCTTTAGATATAGATTCTATTTCTACACTTGTACGAATCAATAAATCAGCAATCTTCATTGAATAAACATCAAGCTGCCTATCGTCTATATGAATAATCTCTGCTAAAGCTAATAATTCTCGTTCAAGTGACTTATATACATTCCAATATAAATTATTCTTCATCTTTATTGCATTCAAAAAACTAAATCATGCTACAAAATTACAATAAACAGTTCATTCTTAAATTCAACTACCATTGTTTTATTTGTAGAGAATCTGATATTTCATAAAAATCACCTCTTTTTTCATCAATAGCTCCCAAGAACTAGTATAAAGAATATTATCAAATATACAATACAGACTTATTACCAACGACTTATCACGACTAATCACCATCAAAAAGTTATTCATCAGTTATATTTTGGTGAATGATTCCACCATTGAAACACCTGTTTCCTTTGCCGTCGAACAATTAAAAATGAGCGACATATGCAAAAAGAAACAGTAACATTTGATAAGCTGCCCGAAGCGGTAGGTTATCTGACCGAACAGGTCATCGAGTTGAAAAGAATGGTGTCGGAACTTCAACCACCGGTATCAGACAAACACGTGTTGGTTGAAATTGAGGATGCTTGCCGTATCATCAGAAAAGCCAAGCCTACCATTTATACATTGGTACGCAAAGGGCTTCTTCCTGCCTATAAGAAAGGTAAGAAACTCTATTTCTACGAGGACGAGCTTCTGGCTTGGATTGAGAACGGACGGAGAAAAACTTCCGAGCAAACATATGAAGGGATGCTTGCCAATATGCAAGACCGTGTCCGTCATAAGCCCAAATCGTCAGTAAAACTTTAATGGGTGTGGCTATGGATACATATTCTATTAATCCGGCATCTTCTATTAATCCGGCATCTTCTATTAATCCGGCATCCATCATTGACGAAGCGGTTGATTTAAGTATGCGACTGACGGGTACTGATTTTCCTGTCAGCATATTCCCGTCAAAAATCCAACGCATCATCAGCGAAGTACACGAATGCCATAACTACCCTACCGACTACATTGCCGCAGCTATCCTTACGGCAATAGCAGCCGGCATAGGCAACACGCATCTTGCCCAAATAAAACAAGGCTGGGTAGAAAGTCCTATCCTGTATATGGCATTGATAGGAAGACCGGGAGCAAACAAAAGTCATCCGCTTAGCTTTGCCATGAAACCGTTCCTTGATTATGATTATCAACAGAATCAAGTCTTTGAAAAGGCTCTTGCAAGGTATGATGAATTAATGAGTATGAGCCGCAAAGAACGAACGGAAAGCGGTGAGGAACAATTTCCACAGGAACCAATTCGTAAACGCTTCTTGATTTCAGATGTAACGCCTGAGGGATTGAGTCTTATTCATGCGCAAAACAAACGTGGTCTATGCTTATGGGCTGACGAGTTATCCGCTTGGTTCAAGAACTTCAACCGCTATAACAACGGTTCGGAAGAACAGTTCTGGCTGTCGGTGTTTAGTGCCAAGACCACTATATCCGACCGCAAGAATGCCAAGAGTTCCATCTTCATCAAGCGACCGTATATATCGGTTATCGGCACTATCCAAAAGAAGATTCTCAGTGAACTGGCTAAGGGCGAACGCTCCAGTAACGGATTCATTGACCGTATTCTGTTTGTAATGCCCAATCTGCAACAGAAGGCACGTTGGAATGACAAGGAACTGCCGGAGAATATCGAGCAAGAATGGAATACCATTATTGACAAGCTGATACAACAAGAGTATGCCCTCAATGAGTTTGGAGAAATAGAACCGCATATTATTCTTTTTACAGAGGATGCCAAGAGACGGCTTTACGAATGGCAGCACCATTTCTCAGAGTTATGCGACCGAGAGACAAACGACACAATCGTGAGTATCTATTGTAAACTGGAGATATACATCATCCGCTTCTGCCTGATTATCCAATTAGCCCGATGGACTTGCGGAGAATGTGATAAAACCCACATCGACCTGTTGACGGTGGAACGAGCCATCAAACTAACGGAGTATTTCAAAGAATCCGCATTGAGCGTTCAAAACATACTCAATGAAAATGCGCTCAACAACCAGCAACTGGCGATAGTCAATCTGCTTCCTCCAGCCTTTACAACCGCCCAAGCTATACAAATAGCCGAGCAGAACGGAATGAAGGAGCGCACATTTCAACGCTTTCTCAATGACAACATCGGGACTTTGTTCCGCAAAGAGAAGCATGGAGAATATTCAAAGATTAACCCGTGACATTTTTGTCGGTTTTGACACTTTCCCAGCGAAAACGACAATAACGACAAAAGCGACACACCAAAATAAACTGCAAGCCGAGCGCAGAGACAGAATTTATTCTGACTATGCCGAGGCGCAGCGTTTATAATATACAAAGTATAAAAATGAAACATACAATGAGTACACATAGATTCATATTAGAACCCTACAAAGGTGTCAGCACTCGACACACTTGCCCGAACTGCCACCGCCAAAGATGTTTTTCAAAGTACATTGATACGGAGAAGCAAATCAAGTTCCCAGAGTACGTGGGACGTTGTGACCATGAGCAGAAATGCGGTTATCACTTCACGCCTCGTGATTACTTTGAGCAGAATCCGTCTGAAAAAGAAAAGTTTGCAGAAGATAGTTTCAGGAGTTATGTACCGATTAAGGAAGCACAACCTCTGGTCACATCTTACATTGATTTGGATATAGTCAACCAATCATTGCGTGGCTATCCTGCGAATAAGTTGTTTCAATTTCTATCGGCTCAGTTCGGAGAAACGGAAACATTGAAACTCATGAAGAAATACAAGGTTGGAACTTCCAAGTATTGGGACGATGCAACTGTATTCTGGCAAACAGACAATCAGAATAAAGTCCGTACAGGTAAGATAATGCTTTACAATCCAGAAACGGGTAAGCGGATAAAAGAACCATATAATCATGTCACGTGGGTACACTCCGTGCTACATAAAGGCAATTACAATTTGAAACAATGCTTCTTCGGTGAGCATCTGCTTCCTGAAGACAAAAGCCGTCCTGTTGCACTGGTCGAAAGCGAGAAAACGGCACTCATTGCTTCCTACTATCTGCCGCAATTCCTATGGATAGCATCAGGTGGAAAGAACGGTTGCTTCAATACCAACAGCCTATCTGCTCTGGCAGGAAGAAGCGTTGTGTTATTCCCCGATTTGGGAGCAACCGACTATTGGCAGAGCAAAATCGGGCTAATGAAAAGCTACGGAATTGAGGTACAGATGTTCGATTACCTGGAAGCCAACGCCACCAAAAACGAGCGGATAGAAGGATACGACATAGCCGATTATCTGCTCAAAGTGAAGCCTGATGAAGCTATCCTGCAACAGATGGTAAAGAGAAATCCTGTCTTGAAAACACTGATAGAAACATTCGATTTGAAGCTCATCAGTGTACAACAAGACACTCCGCTACCGAAGGTTTTACCACCTAAGAAACGAGGATTCAGACTTTGAACTTAGGGAGAAAAATAGAAACTTTTTTACTGTAGCAAGTTAATGTCGGTGTATTACATTTCCCGACCACTTGCTCCTCAAAAAATCTGAGGAGGCAGCTCCCGATGGTCACAAATTATTCACTAAAACAAATTCAAATGGAAAAGAAATATACAGTAACACTCCGTCTGTCATATCAGCAACACGCATGGCTTGGTGCACTTTGCAGACGGAGCAAGCAGACCCAGAGCGAAGTCATCCGTTCGCTTATCAAGAACGGATCGGTACGTGAACGAATCACGCAAGAGCATATCCATATCATCCGGCAACTGATTGGCGAAAGTACTAATCTTAACTAGCTGGCAAGACAGGCAAACACCTACGGTTTCTTTGCCGTTGCGGACAGATGCGAGGAAATGGCTCAACACATTAATCAACTTATAAAACGACTGAAAGATGATAGGTAAACAGACAAAAGGAACATCATTCAGTGGGTGTGTCCGCTATGTCCTCAAAGAGGAAAAATCCAAGCTATTGGAAGCGGTCGGAGTAGAAGGGACACCCGAACAGATGGCTGAGCAATTTGAGTTGCAATCGCTACTCAACGACAAGGTAAAGAATATTGTCGGACACACCTCGCTCAACTTCTCACCGGAAGACAGTGCAAGATTAAAGACTGATGATGCTCTGATGCAGAACATAGCGCATGACTATATGAAACTGATGGGTATTAAAAACACGCAATACATCATTGCCCGGCATATCGACCGTGAGCATCCGCATTGCCACATCGTTTTCAATCGAGTGGACAATGACGGCAAAACGATTAGCGACAAGAACGATTTTCGCAGGAATGAGAAAGTCTGCAAAATGCTGACTGCCAAATATCGCTTGCACTTTGCCAATGGTAAAGACCATATCAAAGAGGAACGCTTGCGCCCTTATGATAAGGCAAAGCACGAGATATACAAGGCATTGAAAGAAGAACTGCCCCAAGCTCATAGTTGGGATGATTTGAAAGATGCGCTTGACGACCGAAACATTGATATGAAATTCAAAGTCAGTAGGACTACACGGGAAATACAGGGCATCAAGTTTGAACACAACGGCTTTTCATTCTCTGGTTCAAAGGTCAGCAGAGAATTCAGCTACCTGAATATCGACAACCGACTGGGAGAGAATGCTTGTACTTCCTTGTTGGAGTCAGCCAAACAGGAACCCAGACAACAGAAAGAAGAGGTGCTGCAAAGCGTTTCCCATTCCGATGATGGCTTTGACCTCAGTCTCGGTTTGCTAAACGGAAGCTCATCCTACGATGCCACTGCCGCAGAGGAAGCAGAGTTCAATCGACTGATGAAAAAGAAAAAGGCTAAGCGCAAGCGAGGCTTTCATTTATAATCTATTTTTATTAACATCTTAAATTCAATCATTTATGGTTCCAAAAGATTTAATTCTTGATTTCAATCTCTACTTGTGTGAGAAATTTGGCTACAGAGAAAGCTGTAGCGTAATGGCACATGCCAATGGCTTTTGTGTGGACATCCGTGAACGTGACTTAGACTGCTACATCCGCTTTTGGGAGTATAGCTGTGGAAGAGGCAATTTCCCCGACTGGTCTATCATCATTGTACGCAGCAACTTCAAAAAGAACCAAGAAGAAAGCCTGAAAGACTTGGCTCGGTTCTTAAAGGAGTACATGCCACGCTACGGTTACAAATACCTTTGCACCGAAGATGATGACTACAAGTATTATCAGACACTTGGCTTGAGGTGTATAATGGACGGTTTTTGTCCCAATTATGCACTTGCACTGAAGGATTTGAATGTCTGAGACATGGTTTAGAGTTAAGGAGGGGAATTTTCCTTTCCTTTTCTCTTTATATAGCATAAGATTTTATATCTTTGCAAACAAATAATGAGTATTCTTCAGCCATATATAAAAATAGACAAACTCAAAAGAGATGTATCAATATAATTTCTCATACAACTACGATTCGCTGGCAGATGCGTTTAATGCGGTGAATAGGAAGGGAAAGATGCAAAAAAGGTATCTTTCACCTGAATATTTGGCTGCAGCTCAGGAGTATCGTGAAATGAGAAAGGAACTAAATAAGATATTGAAAAAGAAAAAGGCAGAGCGTACGGAGGTAGAAACGAGTAAGATTGACCAGTTAAAGCAATCGATGAAGGACAATGCTCAGCAACAGAAAACCTTATTGCAAGAGCATCTTAACAATGTATCCTCAAGGATTTTATCAAGTAGTTTTCGTTTCAACCTAACTCCAGATGCGTCAAAAGATCCGTTGAAGCCACTTTATACTATTGGTGATACAGCTGAAGAGTTTTTCGCAATGCAAGTCCTTTGCAGGAATGTAAAGAAACTGTTTAAAATTTCCATGTCAAGTCGCCATGAGATACTTTTTCAGTTAAAAATGTTATTGAAAGAAGATAAAAGCAGGTACTATATCATTAGAACGGATGTTTGTCATTGTTTCGAGTCGATACCGCATGATAAGTTATTTGAGTATTTGGAGGGCAACAATCTGCTTGACGTAAAGAGTAAATTCCTTTTGCGCGGACTTATCCGAAGAGAGTTTGAAACCAAGAATCTGCGTCCACTTGTACATACTCACCAAACTGGTATCCCACGAGGTTGTGCTATCAGTTCGCTACTATCAGAATTCTATTTGTCCAAAATAGATGAGGTACTTAGATGTAAACTACCAGGAATAGTATTCATGGCAAGATATGTGGATGACATTATTATCGTTGCACATCCTGATTTAGATGAAGAACACCAGTGGTCATTGGATGATTACGTTAAAGTTCTAACTGATACGTATATTGAACATGGTTTGAAAATTCACACACCTACAGACGCGACGAATAAATGCTATACATATGATTCCAAGGATACAAAGAATCTAAAATTTAATCTTTTAGGATATACAATACAGTCCATCGAAGGTGATAAGGATAAGCAAGGCTTTTTCTCTTTGTCTAAAGACAAAAAGAAAAAAATAGGGGATCGTATAACAAAGACTTTTCAAAAATTTGACAGTTTGCTAAATATTATGTCTTACGATGTTGCAGCGCATTATTTATTTGATGCATTACACGTGTTGACATGCAATATCAATCTGTATAATGCAAAGCGAGGTGTGAAGGTGGGTATATTTTACTCAAACCAATTGCTGGACAATGCAAGAGATTTGGAAGGACTAGATCAGTATCTTCAATATAGATGCAGTCAAATATCATTGGCTGGCAAGGTTGGCGTTGATCCGGCTAAACAGCCACAGATTGAAGCGACCCTAAAGAAACAACTTAAGCAAGTATCCTTTGTTAAAGGCTTCGCAATGCCTCATAAGCGATATAAAGTAAAGAAAAACAGATTGCAAATGATTAAACAATCGTGGGTATGAGAAAAAGAAAGAAGATAAAGCTTAGTTATAGCAAAGAGCGGGTCCTCTTTTCTGATGTCTTGCCATATGAGTGTCCTATAATATTCTCAAACCGTTATTTGTATCGATTTCTTGCCAAGTATTTATGGGTTAGTGAAGAACAAAAGGTTGATAATATCACGTGGAATGTCTTGAAACAATCTAAACGTTTGGATGAAAAGGATGCATATGCTTTTGCTGCATTACTATTTGGATGTTATGGAAAAGGTAAAAGAATAGGAATACTTCAACATCGATTGAACGACCTGTTCTATCCATATCAATTTAATATCGCTCACAAGACGAATAAGACCCGAACACTGTCAATTATACACCCATATAACCAGTGGCAGGTAGTGGAGTTTTATGATCAGTATAAGTATTCTATACTCTATCTTTGCAGCCAAAGTGAATTTTCTCTTCGCAAACCGCACAAGATAGCACAATACTTTTACTATAGAGATCGACTTCACAGAAGGTTGTCCGGGCATGAAAGTGATAAAGTTGAATTGTTCTTCAATGAATATGAAAATTTGAAAACATACTTCAGCTACGAGAAGTATTCAAATATATACAAGTTCTACGAGGATTACAGATACCAGCGTGCAGAAAAGAAATTCAAACATCTTGTGAAGTTCGACCTACAGAGTTGTTTCGACAGTATTTATACCCATACCATAAGTTGGGCAACAGCAGGCGGTGCGGACAAGGTAAAGGTCTTACCTGGATATCATGGTTCATGGGTTGGCGATGCATTTGATAATCTAATGCAATCGGTCAATGCTCGCGAGACGAATGGTATCGTAATAGGTCCGGAGTTTTCTCGAATCTTTGCAGAAATTATACTTCAGTATATAGATCAAAAGGTTGAACAGGAACTATTGGAAAAAGACCTTCGTCAGAAATCCTCCTATGAGTGTTATCGGTATGTTGACGACTATTTCCTCTTCTATAATGACGAAAAGGACAGGAATCTCTTCATGGAAAGCCTAACAAAATGGCTGAAGGAATTCAAATTGCAGATTAGTCCATCCAAAACAGAAGAGTTTGAAAGGCCCTTCATAACAAAGGTGACTATTGCCAAACAGAGAATTGAAAATTTGCTGAGCATTATATTCTCGACTCCACTTTGGGAAGAAGTAGAATCAAAATTAAACGCAGAAGAAGAGGAAGACACGGAAGACGAAGAATCGGATAAAGACAGAGAAATATTAGATAAGAAATTCAATATATACCTGTCCGCAAATAGCGTAAATGCTCAAATAAAAGCAATAGTAAGGGAATGCGGAATTGAATATCGCGATATAGCAAACTATCTGCTTGAGAAGATAAGTCAACGCCTTGACGCTTTTCTTAATCGATATGAAGTAGGTTTCAAGAAATATGAACGCCTGATGTCAAAAGAAGAGTCGAATAAGGATGAGGTTGAAATTCATGCACTACGAGTACAAAGAAAGCTCACAAGTTATCTTGTATCTCTAATTGATGTGGCATTCTTCGTGTTCAATAGCAACAGGCAGATAAATACAACCTTGAAATTGCTGAAGATAATGAATTCTATCATTATCTATGGAAAACGACATGGTGATTTCAAAGTTAATCCGGAGGTTAGATTCCAAACGATAAGCAAAGATATTATCTTTAAAAAAATTCAAGATGAAATAGCCTTGGTGCTGGCTACAACAGATACACATCGAAACACCTTGCATGAAAGCCTCTATCTATTAATATTGGCCAAAGAGTTAGGCTATGCATATCTACTCGCACCAGAAGTTATTAAATCATTCATTGATAAAAGTGAACTACAGTATAACCTTTTCGCATGTATTATATTATTGTATTACTATGCGAATCACAAGTGCTATGATGCACAAAAGGCTTTATTGAAAGACGAGATTTTGAAGAAGTATCGGCTTGTTGCAGAATCTGAGTGCAAACGCAATTCAGAACTCACGATTCTCACGGCTGATATGATGACTTGTCCCTTTGTGGATGATACATACAAGCAAAGCCTTCTTACATTGATTGGCATTACAGAGATAAAAGATCAGCAGATGATAATGCGCTTTGCCAAGAAGCAAAAGTACATTTTCACCCGCTGGACAATGTTTAATTTGAATAAAGAATTACAGGCAAAGATTTCACAGGAGGTATATTCGTAACTTCTGTAACAGCTGTTGGTCCAACTATACTTTCACACACATAACCTTCAAGCTAGCCGAAACGACGCAGGAAGTTACGTTTTCCGAAATGGTTGGTTAGGATTGTACCGAATGTGAAATCTTGCTTTTTAAAAACACTTACATCCGATTGAGCGACATTTGAATGGAATCGAGTGGGGAGGAAGAAAATTCTTCCTCCCCACTCTTTATATCGCATAAAATTTTATATCTTTGTATTCAAATCGATGATATAAAAATAAAACAATGGATAAACCCATGAATCGGATAAAAGAGGTGCTTGAAGAAAGAGGAATCAAGCAAACTTGGTTGGCAGAGAAACTTGGCAAAAGTTTTTGTATAGTCAATGCGTACGTTTGCAACAGACGGCAACCGAGTTTGGAAGTATTGTTTGAGATTGCTGAGATATTGAATATTGAAGCGAAAGAACTTATCCAATCATCCGGGAAATGACGATTACCCTTGTTTTACTCCGTTTAATCCAACTGAATAGATAGATAAAATATGATAACAGGCGATATAAAGCAAAAAGTGGATGCCGTGTGGCAGACATTCTGGAACAATGGCTTCACCCAACCTTCGGCTATCTTTGAGCAAATGACCTATTTGCTCTTTATGAAGATGCTGGATGAGAAACAGCGTGAGAAGGAATCCATTGCTAACCTGACAGGCGATGCGTTGCTCAACCCCACCTTTCCGGAAGGGATGTGGCACAACCCATCGACCGATCAAGATGTGCCCTACAACGAAATGCGTTGGCACGTGTTCAAAGAAATGGAGCCAGCCCAGATGTTGAATCGTGTGCGCAACGATGTGTTTATCTTTTTGCGTCATATCGGTGGCGAAGGTTCGGCATATAGCCGGGCAATGGAGGATACGGTTTTCCAGATAACCAATGCACGGCTTTTGTCCCGTGTGGTGGAAGGCATCGAAGAGTTGGCTTCGGACGGTGCGGACATGATGGGCGATGTGTACGAGTATATGCTCAGCAAGATGGCGGCATCGGGAACGAACGGACAATTCCGTACCCCACGCCATATTATCCGTATGATGGTAGAACTGATGTGCCCTACACTCAACGACACCATTTGCGACCCTGCAATGGGCTCTGCCGGGTTCATCATGGAAGCGGCGAAATATATTAAGGAGCATCAGGTAGATGAGCTGCTGAACATGGATGTGATTAAACGTTATCGAAGCGAAATGTTTTACGGTTCGGATTCTGATGCGTCTATGATGCGTATCGGCTGTATGAACATGATGCTTCACGATGTGGACGAGCCTAACCTCTACTATCGCAACTCGTTGTCGGACGAAAACAACGATACCCATAAATACACGCTCTGCCTTGCCAACCCACCTTTTGCCGGTAGTCTCGACCAAGACGATATTGCCCATTCGTTGCGGGCTGCCGTCAAGACTAAAAAGACAGAGTTGCTATTCTTGGCTCTAATGATGCGGATGTTGCAGACGGGTGGACGGTGCGCGTCTGTTGTACCGGACACGGTTCTTACGGGCGATGCACAAGCGTATAAAACCATACGCTCGGCACTGGTGGACAGCCATTGTCTGCAAGCCGTCATCACGATGCCGTCGGGGGTATTCCAACCGTATAGCGGCGTTTCCACCGCCATTATCATCTTTACGAAGACGGGAACGGGCGGTACCGACAAAGTATGGTTTTACGATATGCGAGCCGATGGCTTCTCACTCACTACACAACGCATCCCTACTCCCGAACAAAACGATATTCCCGATATTATCTCCCGTTTCCATCATCTTGAAGCGGAAGCCGACCGTAGCCGCAAGGAACAATCGTTCTTTGTATCGGCCGATGAAATCCGGAAGAATGGTTACGACCTCAGCTATAAGCGTTATCACGAAGTGGAGCGCGAGGCGGTGGTGTATGATGCGCCGGAGGTGATCATTGCACGTATGGAGGAACGACAGAAGTCGATTGATGCGGCTTTTGCTGAGTTTAAGAAATTGCTTAATTCGTGAAGGTATGAGGGTGGATAAGACAAAATGGGAGAAGAAAACGTTAGGGCAAATTGGACAGATTATTTCAGGCTCAACACCTAGAACAGATAATCCTTTAAATTGGGAAGGAGGCATACATAATTGGGTTACTCCAACAGAATTGAAAGGTGAGAAATTTTACGGCTCTACTCAAAAGAAAATAACTGATTATGCCTTAAGTACAACAAAGTTAATACTAATGCCTGTTGGTACTGTACTTTTATCTTCGAGAGCTCCAATAGGAAAAGTTGCTATCACTACAGAACCTATGTATTGCAATCAAGGTTTTAAGAATATAGAATGCAATTCTTCTGTTCACAATGAATACCTTTATTATTATTTGAAATATAACAATGACGAGCTAAATCGTCGAGGTAATGGAGTTACCTTTAAAGAAATATCCAAAAAGATAGTAGAACAATTTCCTGTAATTATACCTAGTTTAAATGAGCAGCAAGCCATTGCCTCCGAATTAGACGCCATTCAAACAATGATTGACGGCTATAAAGCGCAATTAGCCAACTTGGATGCACTCGCACAATCTATATTCCTTGATATGTTTGGAGACCCTGTGGTTAATCCGAAAGGGTGGGACAAACATATCTTAAATGAAATTTGCGATGTTAGAGATGGCACACATGATTCACCTAAATATATTGAAAATGGCGTTCCTTTGATAACATCAAAGAATATAGTAGATGGTAAAATAGATTTTTCCGATACTAAGAATATTTCAATTTCTGATGCAGATGCAATTAATAAACGTTCTAAAGTGGATAATGGTGATATTATTATGCCAATGATTGGTGCTATTGGAAGTCCAATTATAGTAGAGGAAATAAAACCTTTCTGCATAAAGAATGTAGCACTAATAAAATTCAATAACGCAAATGTGATTAATATTTATATTAAACACCTCTTATCATCCTCATCATTTGATGAGTATATGCATAAAATCAACAAGGGAGTCGCACAGAAATTTATAAGTCTAAAAGTTATTAGAAACTTTAATATACCACTCCCCCCTCTCTCTTTGCAGCAACAATTCGCCCATCGCATTGAAGCCATCGAAAAGCAGAAAGAGCTTATCAAATCGCAGCTTGCAGATGCAGAAACCCTTATGGCCGAGCGGATGCAGTATTATTTCTCTTAAAAACAACAGCGCAATGAAAGAGATAGACAAAAAACTGATAGACACCATCCACCGGTATACCACTTCGGGCATAGAGCAACAGGTAGATTACGACAAATTCTACCTCTATTCGCTTATCACGCACTCTACCGCCATCGAAGGTTCGACCGTTACCGAGGTGGAAAACCAACTGTTATTTGATGAAGGAATTGCCGCCAAAGGAAGAAGCCTCACGGAGCAAATGATGAATGTGGATTTGAAAAATGCCTATCTCTTCGGATTTGACTGGATAAAGAAATCTGCGCCCTATACCGTCGATTCCTTGTGCGAACTATCTGCCAAGGTAATGCGACGGACCGGCTCGGAATACTCCACTTTGGGCGGCACATTCGACTCTTCAAAAGGTGAGTTGCGCCGTTGCAATGTAAGTGCCGGTATCGGGGGAAGAAGTTATCTGGCTTTTCAAAAAGTGCCCAAGGCAACTGCCGATTTCTGCGATTGGCTGAATCAAGCGTTGGCCACTATCGACAGAAACAATATAGCCACTTGCTATCGTTTGAGCTTTGAAGCCCATTTCCGCTTAGTGACAATCCATCCTTGGGTGGACGGAAACGGGCGTACTACACGACTATTGATGAACATGGTGCAACGCCAATTAGGACTTATCCCCTCCATTGTGACGAAAGAGGCAAAAGGGGAATACATACAAGCATTGGTGGACAGTCGAGAACAGGAAGAGAGTACCATTATTCAAGATGTAATGATGGCGCAACATATCGCTAATCTGGAAAGCAGAATCTTACAGTATCAGCAGACAACCGATGATACTGTAAATGATATTGCAAGTGATACTGTAAAACCGAATGATACCACATCTCGGCTTGTGGCAATCATCAAAGAACACCCGGAATATACTTACGACGAATATGCACAAGTGTTGAATATTGGCCGTGCCACCGTTGCCCGACATATCAAAAAGTTGAATGGAACCGTTATTCAGCGTATCGGTTCGGACAAAAACGGTTATTGGGAATTTATAAAATGATTGACTTATGAGGAACTTCGACATCATAAAAGACATTGAAGGGCTAAAGACCATCTACCGTTACTGTGCCACAGCAGAGGACTTTCAAGTGACCAATCCGATGGTATCGGCTATGCAAGCCCGTCTTGCGCTGGAAACGATGGTAAAGACGGTTTACCGCCTGAAAGATTGGCAAATAGGCGAGCGTGCCTCTTTGCTTTCACTTACCACCGACGAACGCTTTACGGCATTCATCAACAGCGAAGACCTGATGAAGCGTATCCACTATGTACGCAAGATAGGAAACAATGCCGCCCATGCTGATGACGGATTTGTGGGACGACGGGAGTCTTTCTTTGCCGTGTTGAACCTCTATTACATCATCGGTTCTATCCTGTTGGCTTGGAGAGTGATTGATACCTTACCCGATTTTGACAAAGAACTGATTCCTCAATCAACCTCGCAACCGAATGGTCTTGCCGTTGTTCCTCAAACAGACCAGACGCAAACTGTTACTACACAAGCAGCCGATAGCGCCGCACAAGCAGTAGAAGAGAAATCGGATGCACAACCCACAACGGTGGAAGCACAGCCTGTGGTAAACGCCCTCTCGGAAGCAGAAACCCGAAAGTTGTATATCGACTTGTTACTTCATGAAGCAGGCTGGATAGTAAACAAACAGGAGGGGGAAATCATTCCTCGCCAAGCCGGAATAGAGATAGAGGTGCAAGGTATGCCGAATGAAAGCGGTGTGGGTTATGCAGACTATGTCCTGTTCGATGCCGATGGAATACCGCTGGCTGTAGTGGAAGCCAAACGTACCAACGTGGATGCGGCAGTCGGTCGCCATCAAGCCGAACTGTATGCCGATTGTCTGGCATCACGTTATGCTTGTCCTCGCCCGGTCATCTACTATACCAATGGTTTTGAGACTCATGTGATAGACGGAATCGGCTATCCATCGCGCAAGGTGATGGGGTTCCATACCATTGAGGAGTTGCGCCGTATGATTGCGCAACGTAGTCGGGGCAATATTACCGATTTGCAAATTTCGGACAAGATAACCAATCGCAACTACCAGAAACGGGTGATTGAATCGGTCTGCAAGCACTACAACGACAAGCACCGCCATGCCTTGTTGGTGATGGCTACCGGTACGGGAAAGACACGTGTCAGCATCTCGCTTGTGGATGTGTTGGTGCGAAACAACTGGGTAAAGAATGTGCTGTTCCTTGCCGACCGCATCGAACTGGTCAATCAGGCAAAAAAGAATTATACCAAGTTGTTGCCTAACATGACGGTCAGTTCCTTGCGTGATGACGATGTGGATCTATCGGCACGTATCCTGTTTTCCACCTATCAGACCATGATTGGACATTTGGACAAGGATGCCAAGACGTTCTCGTTAGGCAGGTTCGACCTCATTATCATCGATGAAGCCCACCGTAGTGTGTTCGGTAAGTACGGAGCTATCTTTGAGTATTTCGATGGCCTCCTCTTAGGCTTGACAGCCACTCCGCGCGATGAAGTAGACCGTTCGACATACGACCTGTTTGGTATGGAGCAAGGCGAACCGACTGACAGCTACGAATACGATGAAGCCGTTGCCGATGGCTATCTCAACCCATTCAAAGCGATTAAAGACAACTCGAAAATCCTGACCGAAGGTATTAATCCCGACCAACTCACCCCGGAAGAACGGAAACAGTTGGAAGAGATTTTCGAGTATGAGAAAATGAAAGCGGGATTAGAACCGAATGACCCATACAGCCGCACCATCAACGCAACGGAAATCTTCAAATACATCTTCAACCAAGATACCGTTGACCATGTGCTGAACAGGCTGATGAACGACGGCATCCGGGTGAAAGACAATACCCTGATAGGTAAAACCATCATCTTTGCCTACAACCACAAGCACGCCGTGTTTATTGCCGAACGGTTTGCGGCACTCTACCCCGACTTGGGACCGGACTTCTGCCGGGTCATCGACAACTACGAGAAGTATTCGTCCGACCTGCTTAACAAGTTTGCAGATGTAAGCAAGCAACCTCAGATTGCCGTATCGGTAGATATGCTCGATACCGGTATTGATGTGCCCGAGATTGTCAACTTGGTTTTCTTCAAGCCCATCCATTCCAAGATAAAATTCTGGCAAATGATAGGTAGAGGTACACGCCTGTGCGAAAACCTGTTTGGCGAAGGACAACACAAAAAAGAGTTCTTGATATTCGACTTTTACCGGAACTTTGAGTATTTCGAGATGCATCCCGAAGGTGCCCGACCGACAAAGTCGCAATCCATCGTCAGCTTGATATTCAATCTGCGCACGGACATCAAATTCGCCTTGCAAGACGGCAAGTATCAAAGTAACGAGGAAGCAAAGGCTTTTCACGACGACCTTGCCAACATCCTTCACCAACAAATAGCCGCCTTGAACAGAAATCGGATAGACGTGCGCCTGCAACTGAAAGCCATTGAAACATACGCTAATCCGGAAGCTATGACTTGTTTGACGCTTGGCGATGCAATGGCTATGAAAAGCAATATTTCACCATTGCTTAAAAACGCCACCATCGACACGTCTGCATTGAAATTTGATGCACTTGTGCTCAAATCTCAACTTGCCTTGGTGGACGAAACAGTCAATTCAACCTCTTCAGAACGGAAGATAATGGACATAGCCGCTTATCTCAAAGAGAAGAAAGCCTCCATTCCGCAGGTCATGGCAAAGATGGATGTACTGGACGAAGTGCTGTCCCCCCACTTTTGGGAATCCAAAAGTTTGAGTTCACTCGAACGTATCAGGAAAGAGCTTCGTGAACTTATCCAATACTTGGATGGCGGTACGGCAGGACAGACGTTTACCATCAATGTGACAGACACATTTGAAGAGGATAATTCGGGAGTCAATGTAACCCCTATCCGCACCTATCGCCGCCGGGTGGAAGATTATCTCAAAGAACATTTGTCGGACGACGATACATTGCAGAAGATATACCACCTTGACCCGCTTTCCGAACAAGACATCGCCCGATTGGAACAGATTTTCTGGGAAGAGTTGGGTTCAAAAGAAGAGTTTGAGGCACAAACAAGAACCAACCCCTACCAACACAATGTGGCTGCCTTCATCCGTTCCATCATTGGCGTGGAGCAGGAAATAGCATTAGAGAAATATCGCGCATTGATTCATGGTGCGGAACTGACCCGTATGCAAGAGGAGTATCTGCGCACACTCATTCGCTATGTATGCGAGAATGGGGATATTGCCACCGTGGTGTTGCAACAACCTCCCTTCAATAAGTTTACGACAATCTTCCGTGATAGTCCCAAAGCACTTATTGATTATGTGAAACTTATCAGTAGGGTGATTGCGGCGTAAATAAGTAATTGGTATTCTATAACTATAAAATAATATGGATACTCAACAACAAGCAAAACAATTTCCGCGATTTATTCAAAACAAACCTTGCGGTATAGATAAATTTGATGGTGGTTCACAAGAACGACTAGCAAAAACTATTACATCATTTTCGTCAAAATGATTCCTTGAAAGAAGAAGATGCTATGCCTCGAATTATAGGTATTGAGGGCATTTGGGAATCTGGGAAATCCAACGTTGTAAAGATGTTAGAAAAAGAATTAGCTGAAGGATACTATTTCTTTGAGTATGATGCATGGGGACACCAAGAAGATTTGCAGCGTCGGTCTATATTGGAATTATTAACAAGTAAACTCATTAGTGATAATATTTTGTTCGGTAATACCAACATAACTATTAAAGGTGGAGGTAAGAAAACTGTAACATGGTCAGAGAAACTTAAATATTTGCTGGCTCGTAAAACTGAGACTGTAACAGAAAAGTACCCTCTCATAAGCAATGGTATGGTCGCGGCATTTTTAGTTGCAGTATTAACTCCAATTTTTACATTCATTGCATATGCCGTAAAACCAATATATGCAACGTGATGGTCCTCTTTATTATCTATCATAATTGCTTCATTACCAGTACTTGTTGCATTATCCGTTTGGGGATTAGCATATCGCAAAAATCATAAATATGGATTGAGTTATTTATTAGCAATTTATCAAGATAATATTGAAAGTGATGTATGTTATGAAACTTTAAGCGAAGATGAACCGACTGTTTATGAGTTTAAAGCATGGATGCAAGATATTTCCAATTTCATCAAGGACAAACGTAAATTGGTTCTTATTTTTGATAATATGGATCGTCTTCCAGCTGAAAAAGTAAAGGAATTATGGTCTTCTATTCATACATTCTTTGCAGATAGTGGGTTTGAGAACATTTGGGCTGTCATTCCTTTTGACGAGAGACATTTAGCCTGCGCATTTGGAGATGAATCAGAAGAACAAACCAAACAAGTAACCAAATATTTCATCAATAAAACTTTTCCAATAGTTTATCGTGTTGCCCCTCCTGTTATTACAGACTATAGAAATGTATTTAACAAACTCTTTATTGAAGCATTCGGGAAAGAGAATGATTCAAGTGAAACTATAAATAGAATATTCAGACTGGTTTATCCTAATGCCAATGTTCGAGAAATTATATCATTTATCAATGACATGGTTGCACTTAGCCAAGAATGGGAAAATGAAATCTCAATAATTAATATTGCTTTATTCTGTTTAAAAAAGGATGAAATTCTGTCTAATCCAGTAGAAGAGATTCTGTCAGGGGAATACTTAAAAGGAATTCAAACAATAATAAATAATGATTTACGAACTCAACGTGAAATTTCAGCTTTAGTATATGGGGTTGATATTGAACATGCTCGACAAATCCCACTAACAAAGTATATTGAAGGTTGTATCAACGGAGAAGAAGACCACGATATAAACCAATTTGCCGAATCAAACAAGCTGTTTGATATTGTGCTAGACGAAGTCGTAAAAGGTATGGACGACACATTAATCAATAAGATTATACATTGTCTTCATACACTAACTCGGAAAAACGATGCTATCTTACATATATGGCAACTAATTGCACAAAGGAAATTAAAAGACACATTAGAAAAACAACTATTCCCTGTTGAATATCAAGAATTACTGTTACACTTAGATGCAGAAAATCAAAATCATATTATTGCACAATTATATAAGAAGATAGCTCGATTCAAAGATTTCAATGGCGGTAACTATTATAGGGCACTGAATGAAATAGATAAATTTATCAATCAAAACGTATTGCCATGTGATTTTATTTCATTAGTCGAACCTAAAGAAGTTGATGCTAAAACATTCATAGAACATATCCGAGCAGCAAATGAAACAGATAATATTCCAACAAAGGCTTATGAATATTATTATGTAAAAACAAATTCAGAAGCCCTTGACACTTATTTATCCGATTCATTGCCAGACAAATTCGAATATACAGATATTGTAAGAACATTGAAAGATGATTCTAATTATTCCTTTACGAAATTTTTACAAACAATTAAGGATTGTATTAATGAGAAAAAAGTGGATAAGAATAATGCAGGTGGTATATTTGCAACATATCGTTTGTTGTCTCCTAATGAAGAACGACCTCTGACGGCAAAGTTAGATTCGAACTATATAAATCAATTGCATTCAGAGTTGGAAACAGAAAAACATAATATTCAAGAATCGGGATATTATGATCTTGTTGCTATGCAATTAACACTTGGACGCCCTATTTCTTTAATTAACGGAGGGGATGTAAAGTATGTAGCGAGAATTATGGATTACTATCAAAATCATGGCACTATGCTAATTAATAGTATAGGATGGAATATTCCACTTTTAAATGATGTATTACAATACATGGTTAATAATAAATTAGGTTATCGTTTATCACTTTCCGAAATACTACCTCAATACGAAAGTATCAAAAATAGAATTAAAGTAACAGATGATGCATTGATAGAGCATTTAGCTGAATGGAACATTGATTTAGATGAAGATATTAATAAAAACAATATTAAGAAGGTGATCCCAAAAGCATCTTTCTACAGTTTAACAACTCAAATAGATAATCCACTGACCGAGCATATCAATAAAATAGCCATTGAAACCTTATCTGAAATTAGTGCTAATACACTGTACTCACAGAGGGCAAACTATTCTTCTGACTATTGGCTTGTTGCAACAGATTATTTGTTGAGCAAAATAAGTTCTTTACCAGAGAATTTGACAGAATTTGCTAAAATGATTTTAGTAGACATATCCTCTGGAAATCAGACAACAAATCAGTTACCAAACCTCTTTAAGAAGATTATAGAAATGATAGATTGTCGAAAAGTTAAGTCTACAATAACAGATATAAGAAATGAATTTTGCAATGGGAAAAAATCAATTAATCCTAGCAAATTCCAATTTTTCGAGCCTTGGTTCAGATTACATGGAAATTTGAGTGACAGATCAGGAGAGTTTCTTGATAAAATAGTAAAGCCTATAATTACAGATTCTACATGTCAATCATTGATTTTGCAGAACAAGAATTTTTATATTGATTTAATACATACTGCTGGTGATGATGCTTATGAGCTAAAAAACAGTTTAAAGAATATCATAAAACAAAATGCGGACGAGCAACTCACCGAATTTGTCAATGCAGTAATTACAAACGATGATATTAAAGATGCTAAATAAAATTGGCACCTCGTTCTAAATAAATTGATTTATAATTATGGGCAAAACAGTAACAACATATTTAATTGATGGAGATCCTAAAGGTACTCAATACGCATTCATTAGCAACAAGATTTGCCAAATGTTTGTCGTACCACGTTCTAATCTCTCCTATTTGAATACACAAGAGAAGTTACAAAAACCTGCATTCTATATATTGCTAGGGGAAGATGAATCAACCAAGCCGCAGGCATATATAGGTGAAACGGAAAATTTCAAAGAACGTGTAAAAGACCACGACAACAAAAAAGCGTTTTGGCAAAAAGCACTTATATTCGTATCGAAAGATGCCGATATGACTAAAGTTGATGTGCAATACCTAGAACATAAAGCGATAGCTGAAGCCAAGAAAGCAAACGCTTTTGTTTTAAACGATAATAAACAAATCCCTAAAGCACCGAATCTACCAGAGCATCAACAAGATTCAATGGATGATTTTTTTGAAGATGTGAAATTTCTGGCATCATTTATCGGTTGCAATATCTTTGAAGTATCACAACCCAAAGAGGAACATCTATTCTACACCAAAGGTAGAGGGTGCAATGCAAAGGGCTTCTACAGTTCCGATGGCTTTACAGTCCTAAAAGGGAGTATTGTTGCCAAAACAATGGTTCCGTCTTTCAACTGGAAAGAAAAACGAGAAAAGATGCTTCAAGATTACACTTCCAACGAGAACGGAATATTGGTATTAACATCGGATAAAACTTTTTCAAGCCCCAGTACTGCCGCAGATTTCTGTATTGGTAGCAGCAATAACGGCTGGTTAGTATGGAAAGATAAAGAAGGAAACACATTGGATTCTGTTTATAGAAAACAGTTGGATTAATAACATATCAATTGGAGGCAAATATGGAAATTATCAATCTACTAGACTTCACAGACCACATTGAACAGAGAGAATGGCTAGAGGTCAATCATAACCAGGCGAAATCGTGTTGGGTTGTAACTTCACGCTCTAAACAGCCCACATACGAATGTATTCCATACATTGAAGTTGTTGAAGAAGCATTGTGCTTCGGGTGGATTGATTCAACTCTAAAGAAATTGCCAGACGGATGCCTTGCACAGCGGCTTTCACCTCATCGCAAAGGAAGTCATTGGACTGAGTTAAACAAAGAACGTTGTATCAATCTTGAAGATCGAGGACTTATGACAGATGCCGGACGCCAAGCATTTGAGAAAGCCTATCCATACGAAATAGTTCCCAAAGGTTCTCTTATGGAAGAAAGAATCATGATGCATAATAAGGAATTAAGACCAGGATTATACAAGTAATTCTTATCATTATAAGATATATCAAGACGATGAACGAGAACAACATATTCCCTATTCAATCAGACTTTGAACGAATTAAAAAGCAAAACGAAAACGGTTCGGAGTACTGGACTTCTCGTGAGTTGTGCACCGCATTAGGCTATAGCACATACCAAAAATTTAATCGTACTCTAAACAAAGCTATCGCTATAGCCAATAAGAAAGGTTGTAATACTACCGAGCATTTTAATGCTACGTTTGAGATGGTCAAACTAAATTCCGGTTCCTTTCGTAAGGTAAAGAATATACATCTATCACGAATTGCCTGTTTGATGATTGTTGAAAATGCCGATAGCAAGAAACCACAAGTGCAGATGGCAAGAGAATATTTCAAACAAGAAATATCAACTCCTGAATTAATCGACAATAACTTGTCATCCAATATATTGCTATATAAGACAAAACAAGGAGAAAGTCGTATAGAGGTCATCTTCAATAATGAAACATTTTGGATGTCGCAAAAGCGAATGG
>ERZ838827.444-NODE-444-length-53525-cov-8.438134_pt1 | contig 53525 bp, 45 predicted proteins | sample MGYA00519881_ERZ838827 | MGnify/ENA primary metagenome ERZ838827 (study PRJEB31850, sample SAMEA3708842) | human gut metagenome | biome: human gut; feature: human-associated habitat; material: faeces | place: China | collected 2014 ...
CTCGAGGCAAAGAAGCCCGTGAGGATGGCGCCGAGGATCCCGCCCACGCCGTGAACGCCGAAGGCGTCGAGCGAATCGTCGTAGCCGAGCTTTGCCTTCACGACCGCAACCATGAAGAAGCAGACGACGCCGGCAAGGAGGCCGATGAAGAGTGCGGGAGCCGGCTCAACGAAGCCCGACCCCGGGGTGATGGCAACGAGGCCTGCGACGGCGCCCGAAATCATGCCGAGGAGCGAGGGCTTGCCGCGGGTCTTCCATTCCGTGAACATCCAGGCCACGGCGCCGGCAGCGGCCGCGATCTGCGTCACGATGATCGCCATCACGGCGCGTTCATTGGCTGCAAGGCCCGAGCCGCCGTTGAAGCCCATCCAGCCGAACCAGAGGAGCGAGGCGCCGATGACGGCGAGCGCGAGGTTCGCGGGAGCAAGGTGCTGCTGACCCCAGCCGCGGCGGGGACCGACCATCAGGCAGGCAACGAGGCCCGCAATGCCGGCGTTGATGTGGACGACGGTGCCGCCCGCATAGTCAAGCGCGCCCATTTTGAAGAAGAATCCGTCCGAAGCCCAGACCCAGTGGCAGATGGGTGCGTAGACGAGAAGGCTCCAGGCGGCCATGAAGATGAGGAGGGAGGAGAACTTCATGCGGCCGGCGATCGAACCCGTGATGAGCGTGGGCGTGAGGATCGCGAAGGTCATCTGGAAGAAGACGAAGAGGAGCTCCGGAATCGTGCCCGAGAGCGTATTGATGCCGATGCCCGAGAGGAAGGCCTTCGAAAGCCCGCCCACAAAGGAGCTCCCTTCCGAGAAGGCGAGGGAATAGCCGACGAAGTACCAGAGGAGCGTGATGATGCCGCAGATCGCGACCGACTGCGCGAGCGTCGAGAGAATGTTCTTCTTTCTCACCATGCCGGCATAAAAGAGCGCAATGCCCGGGATGGTCATGAGGAGGACGAGGAGCCCCGAGACCATGACCCAGGCGGTGTCGGCTTTGTCGAGCGCCGGGGCGTCAGCTGCGAATCCCGGGGCGCTCATGAGTGCAAGGAGCCCCGCGAAAGGGATGTATTTGATGTAGGCGTGCATTTTTTGTACTCCGTCTTTGGGAGTTTTTTTGATACTGGGGGTTTAAGAACCGCTCTGAAGCTTCCGGGGCGTCAGATGGCGGCTTCTCCCGTTTCGCCGGTGCGGATGCGGACGACCTGTTCAAGGGGCGTCACGAAAATCTTTCCGTCTCCGACCTTGCCCGTGCGGGCGGCGGCAATGACCGTTTCGATCACGTCGTCGAGCATGTCGTCCGTGACCGCAACGTCGATGCGGGTCTTGGGAAGAAAGTCGACGACGTATTCAGCGCCGCGGTAGAGCTCCGTGTGGCCGCGCTGCCGGCCGAAGCCCTTCACTTCCGTGACGGTAAGGCCGTTCACGCCGACGTCGGCGAGCGCCTCACGAACTTCATCGAGCTTGAACGGCTTGATGATGGCAACAATCAGCTTCATGACACATGCACCGGCACAAGGGCCGGGAATAAAAAGACGGATGCTCGGAAGTCTATCAAATGCAGACCCGCTTGCGAGCGCCCGAACCGTTTTTTTGAAGACAAAAAAGCCGAACTGCCCGAAAACAGTCCGGCTTTCTTCTGCGGATGACCCGATATCAGGCTTCAGCCTTGGCCTGAGCCTCGGCAGCAACCTCGGCTTCGACCTTTTCCTCTTCGGCCTTCGGAGCAGCCGGCTGGCCGACGCGGTATTCGTACATGGACACGTCCTTCACGCGGACGCCGAAATGCACGTCGTTGTTGGGGCTGTGCCAGACGTCCTTCTTGGCGCGCCAGGCGTTGATGAAGGCGACGACGTTCCTCGGAACTTCGGGGGAGTCCGTCACTTCATTGAGGGTGAACTGCTGGCCGCCAACGAGGTAGACGCGCAGGGAATGCACGAACGGACCCTTGGCGGGCTGCTGAACGGGAGCATCGGCAGACTTGACTTCTTCGGCCATTTATCTCTTCCTTATCAATTTAAAAACTCTTGAACACCATCCTCGGGACGGAATCGTACCTTGCAGTTTAGCAGGATTGACTCTGTCGTGTCACCGTGAATTTACCCATGTGTCGTCGTAGATCAAGCCTGATGCTCGACGGAAAGGCTCTCGGCCATGCGGGAAGCCAGTTCGGAGGCAAGATGCGCATCGTCGGCCTCGACCATGATTCGCAGCAGGGGCTCCGTGCCCGACGGACGGATGAGCACGCGGCCGCGGCCCTCCACCTCGGTGCGGCAGGCCTCGACCGTGCGCGAGAAGTCGCGGTCGTTCTGCCAGTCGTAGCCGGCGGGAATGCGCTTGTTGACGAGAACCTGGGGCAGAAGCTGCAGGTCGGCCGTCAGTTCGGCAAGGCTCTTGCCGCTGCGGCGCATGGCGGAGAGCACCTGAAGGGCGCTCACGATGCCGTCGCCCGTCGTCTGGCGGTCGAGCGCAAGAATGTGGCCCGACGATTCGCCGCCGAAAAGCCAGCCGTTGCGCTTGAGCTCCTCGAGCACGTAGCGGTCGCCGACCTTGGCGCGCACAAAGGAGACGCCGAGTTCGCCGAAGCGGCGCTCGAGGGCGTAGTTGGTCATCAGCGTGCCGACGACGCCCGCGACGGGGCCCTGCAGCATGCGGTCGCGCACGATCACGTAGAGGAGTTCGTCGCCGTTGTAGACGTGGCCGTCGGCGTCCGCCATGATCAGGCGGTCCGCGTCGCCGTCGAGGCTCACCGCGACGTCGCAGCCGTGCTCGGCGGCAAGGCGCGAGAGGTTCTCGGTGTGGGTCGCGCCCACGCCGTCGTTGATGTTGAGGCCGTCGGGCGTGTTGCCCACGGCGACCACTTCGGCGCCAAGCTCGTGGAAGACGTCGGGCGCGATGTGATAGGCGGCGCCGTTGGCGCAGTCGACAAGAATGCGCAGGCCCTTGAGGTCCGTGCTGAAGTCGATCGTCGACTTGCAGAACTCGATGTAGCGGCCGGCCGCATCGTCAAGGCGGCGGGCCTTGCCGAGCTCGGCCGAAGGCACGCAGGTGCAGCCCGCGTCGAGCTCGTCCTCGATGCCGAGCTCGACGGCGTCGGGCAGCTTCGTGCCTTCGCCTGAGAAGAACTTGATGCCGTTGTCGTCGTACGGATTGTGGCTCGCGGAGATCACCACGCCCGCATCGAGACGAAGGGCGCGAGTGAGATAGGCGACGGCGGGCGTCGGAATCGGACCGCAGAGCACGATGTCCACGCCTGCGCTCGAGAAGCCCGCCTGAAGCGCGGCCTCGAGCATGTAGCCCGAAACGCGCGTGTCCTTGCCGATGAGCACGGTCGCGTGTCCCGTCAGGCTCTGGCGGCGAAGAACGCGGCCTGCGGCCTGACCGAGGCGCAGCACGAAGTCGGGCGTGATCGGCGCCTTGCCGACGCGGCCTCGAACGCCGTCCGTACCAAAATAACGACGAGTCATGATTGTTCTCCTTAGGTTGTTTCTCACCTGCGTCCGCAGGCCTCCTCGGACGCGCGCCAGACGGCGACGGCGTCGACGGTCTGGCGGCAGTCATGCACGCGGACGACCTGGGCGCCCTGCTCGACGGCGATGAGCGCGCCGGCGATGCTACCCGCAATGCGGTCCATGGGCGCCTTGTGGCCCGTGGCCGCCCCGATGGACGACTTGCGCGAGAGCCCCATCAGATAGGGCTGGCCGGACGCAACGAATCTTTCCGTGGAGCCGAGCAGCGCGAAGTTCTGCTCGACGGTCTTGCCGAAGCCGAAGCCCGGATCCCAGCAGATGCGGTCCGCCGAAACGCCGAGCCCCTCGAGGAGGCGCTGCCTTTCCTGAAGGTAGGCCTCGACCTCAGCCACGACGTCCTTGTAGTCCGTGGTGGCCGAGCGGTGCATGACGACGAGGCCGCAGTCCGTCGCCGCGGCGGCTTCAAGCGCGCCGGGCATCTCGAAGCCGCGGATGTCGTTGAGGATGTGCGCGCCGAGCGCAGCCACCTCGGTCATGATCTCCGGCTTGGAGGTGTCGACGCTCACGATGAAGCCTTCCTTCACGAGCCGCTCGACCACGGGAATGACGCGGCGGCGCTCCTCTTCAAGCGTGACGCCGGTTTCGTTGAAGCCGGGACGCGTGGACTCGCCGCCCACGTCGATGATGTGCGCGCCTTCGTCGCGCATGCGGTGCGCCCAGGCGACGGCGTCCTCAAGGCCGTTGTGGGTGCCGCCGTCGGAAAAGGAGTCCGGCGTCACGTTCAGAATGCCCATGATGAGCGGGTGGAGGCGGTCGATCTCGAAGACCTTGGCGCCGCAGCGCCAGACGCTGGCGCGCTCGTGAAGTTCTGTCATCTTGCTTTTATCGCTTTTGTTTTTATCAATTGAAAAAGGCTGCAGGGCCTCTCTTCAGCCCTGCAGCCTATCTTAGCCTGTTCCGAGGTTATTCGGAGCGGCGGTCATCATCGCCCTTCGGAGCACCGGCATTGTCGGAGGAGGAATCCTCCTTCGCGCCGGCGGCGGCTTCGGGAGCCGCGGGAGCCTCGGCCTCTTCGGCCTTGGGCTCTTCTGCGGCGCCTGCCTCGCCCTCGGGCGCGGCGGCCTGCGTCGCTTCAGGCTTCACGGCCTCCTTGGAGGTCTTGGGCGGACGCGGTGCGCGGCCTTCCATGATGTCGTCGATCTGGTCGGCGTCGATCGTCTCCCAGTCGAGAAGCGCCTTGGCCATGACTTCCATCTTGTCGCGGTTTTCCTCGATGAGCCTGCGCGCGATGGCGTACTGCTCGTCGATGATGCGGCGGACTTCGGCGTCGACTTCCTGCATCGTCTTCTCGGAGATGTTGGTCGTCTTCGTCACGGAGCGGCCGAGGAACACCTCGCCTTCGTTTTCAGCGTAGACCATGGGCCCGAGCCTGTCGCTCATGCCGTAGCGCATCACCATGTCGCGGGCCATCTGCGTGGCACGCTCGAAGTCGTTCGAAGCGCCGGTCGTCATCTGGTTCATGAAGACCTCCTCGGCGATGCGGCCGCCGAAGAGAATCGCGATGCGCGTGAGCAGGTACTGGCGGTCGTAGGCGTAGCGGTCTTCCTTCGGAAGCTGCATCGTCAGACCGAGCGCACGGCCGCGCGGAACGATCGTGACCTTGTGGACCGGATCGGACTTGGGCATCAGGCGTGCCACGACGGCATGGCCGGACTCGTGGTAGGCCGTGTTGCGGCGCTCGTCCTCGCTCATGACCATGGCACGGCGTTCGGCGCCCATCATGATCTTGTCCTTGGCGTTTTCAAAGTCGCACATCTTCACGACGCGGCCGTTGCGGCGAGCGGCAAAGAGCGCGGCCTCGTTGACGAGGTTCGCAAGATCGGCGCCCGAGAAGCCCGGCGTGCCGCGCGCGATCACCATGCTGTCGACGTCCTTGCCGACGGGGATCTTGCGCATGTGCACGTTGAGGATCTGGTCGCGGCCGCGGATGTCAGGCAGCGGCACCACCACCTGGCGGTCGAAGCGGCCCGGACGCAGCAGAGCGGGGTCGAGAACGTCGGGACGGTTCGTCGCGGCGATCACGATCACGTTGGCGCCGGAGTCGAAGCCGTCCATCTCGACGAGCATCTGGTTGAGGGTCTGCTCGCGTTCGTCATTGCCGCCGCCGAGGCCTGCGCCGCGCTGGCGGCCGACCGCGTCGATTTCGTCAATGAAGATGATGCAGGGCTCGTTCTTCTTGGCGGTCTCGAACATGTCGCGCACGCGGGCTGCGCCCACGCCGACGAACATTTCAACGAAGTCCGAACCGGAGATCGTGAAGAACGGCACGCCCGCCTCGCCGGCGATCGCCTTGGCGAGGAGCGTCTTGCCGGTGCCCGGAGGTCCGACGAGCAGCAGGCCGCGCGGAATGCGGCCGCCGAGACGCTGGAAGCGCTTGGGTTCGCGAAGGAAGTCCACGATTTCCTGCACGTCCTCCTTGGCCTCGTCGCAGCCCGCGACGTCGCGGAAGCGCACCTTGTTGCTCTCCTCGTCAAGCTTGCGGGCCTTCGACTTGCCGAAGCTGAACGCTCCGCCACCGCCGCCCGCACCGCCCTGCATGCGGCGCATGAAGAAGATCCACACGCCGATGAGAAGGATCATCGGGAACCAGGAGATGAAGATGGTCGTCAGAAGAGACGGCTCCTCCTCGGCCTTGCCGTAGATCTGAACGTTGCTCTTCCTGAGCTCGTCCACCATCCAGATGTCGCCCGGATTGGTGAGCTTGAATTCCTCGCCGGTCTGGGGCGTGACGATGAGCGTGCGGCCCTGGATGTCGACGCGACGGACCTTGCCCGCCTTGGCGTCCTCCATGAACTGCGTGTAGCTGATCGTGTCGCGCGGCGGGGCGTAGGCGTCTTCATACTGGCGGAACACCGTGAAGAGCACCAGACCGACCAGCGCCCAGACGGCGATGCGGCTGAAGATTTTGTTGTCCAATGTATGTCTCCTGACGGCGGAGCCGCAGTCGGGCCCTGCGCCGTCATCTTCCTTAGTCTTGTAAGAAGGCCTTCGCCTCGAAAGCCTTGCGGCATCGGGAAAGGCGTAATGGGCATATTTTAGCCGCTCGCTCCGCGCGAATGTCGCCCCCTGCGCGCATTTGCCCGCACCCATTTGTGCGGGGAGCCGAAAAATCGTGACCGATTATTTCGGCCGCGGCGACTACTTGCCGGGCTTGAGCTCGCGGGCGACGAGGTAGACTTCGGCCGACGTGTCGCGGGAGGCGGCGGGCTTGCGCGTGTAGACCTTCTTGAAGGTCTTCTTGAGCGCCTCGACGAACTGCGAGAAGCCCGAGCCCTGGAACGACTTCGTCACGAAGACGCCGTTGGGCTTGAGATGCTCGAGGCAGAACTCGTGCGCGAGCTCATTGAGAAGCAGCGAACGGGCGGCGTCCGCAGCGGCGATGCCCGAAAGATTCGGGGCCATGTCACTTAAAACGACGTCGACCTTGTCGCCGTCAAGAATTTCTGCTAATTTGTCCGCGATTTCCTGCTCACGGAAATCTCCCTGCAGGAATGTCACGCCGTCGATCGGATCCATCGGCAGGATGTCCATGGCTATGATGCGGCCCTGGACACGGCCGTCCTTGTCCGACAAACGCTCGCGGACGATCTGCGTCCAGCTTCCCGGCGCCGCGCCGAGTTCAACCACGGTCATGCCGCGGCGAAGCAGATGTTCACGATCGTCGAGTTCGGTCAGTTTGTAGACCGAGCGGGCTCGGTATCCTTCGGCCTTGGAACGCTTCACGAACGGATCATTGATGTGACGTTCGATCCAGGCGCGGTTGGAGCGCAGTTTTTTGGTTGCTACAGGCATTTTTTCCCCAGCCAACTTTGTTTATCAGCCCCCCGCTGCGGGCGCTTCCCGTTGAAGCGCCGCGGGGGCACATCCGTTTATTATGAAAGAAATCATTCTCGCGCGCGATGCGCGTCTGGCCCTTCGTTCCCAGGCCCACCATCTTGACCCGGTCGTCCTTCTCGGCACCAACGGCCTCACCGACGCCGTTCTTCACGAAATCGACCGCGCCCTCAACGACCACGAGCTCATCAAGGTCCGCGTTCCGTCCGACGACCGCGAGGAACTTGAGTCCATCTACGCCGAAGTCGCCGAAAAGCTCGGCGCCGCCCGCGTCCAGATGATCGGCAAGCTCCTCATCTTCTGGCGTCCCGCCGACGAGAGCGAGCGTCAGGATCCCGATGAAGCCGCCCGTCTCGCCATCCTCTCCATGAAGACGGCCTCCGTTGCCGGCAAGAAGGAGGCTCCGTCGGCCCCCGCCAAGCGCACGCCGCTCAAGGCCGCCGCGAAGCCCGCCAAGAAGGTCGCCTCCAAGAAGCCGGGCGAAAAGAAGAAGGCCGCCTCCCCGATTCCCGTCCGCTCCCGTTCCAAGAAGAACCGCGTGACGAAGAAGGGTGCGGGCTCCCGCTCCTGATCTCCCTGACTCAAGGGCACCGAACAAAAGAGCGCAGTCTTGACGGCTGCGCTCTTTTTTTGATTCAGGGCTTCGTGAATCCGGATCAGATGTACTCGACGGATTCGATTTCGTAGGAGACGAGTCCCTTCGGGGCCATGAACTGGACGCTGTCGCCCTCGTACTTGCCGATCAGGGCGCGGGCGATCGGAGAGGAGACCGAGATGCGGTTTTCCTTGATGTCCGCCTCGTCGTCGCCGACGATCTGGTAGGTGACGCTCACGTCGTCATCCTCGTCGTAGAGGCCGACCGTGGCGCCGAAGACGATGCGCTCGCCGGCGTCGACGCTCTTCGGATCGATGATCTGCAGGGCGGGAATCTTGCCTTCGAGCTCGGCGATGCGGCCTTCAATGTGACCCTGCTCTTCACGGGCGGCATCGTACTCCGCGTTTTCGGAGAGGTCGCCCTTTTCACGGGCTTCGGCGATGGCGGCCACCACGTTCGGGCGGGCGACCTTCTTGAGGTAGTCGAGTTCGGCCTTCAGCTTTTCGGCGCCTCGGGTCGTGATGGGAATGCGGGTCGAGACCATGTTGCTAATTCTCGAAAAAGGAAACTCTGAATGAATGGAAACGTCCGACGAGACGAAGCTCGCCGGACGTCATCGAAAATCCGGACGACCGGACCGCGCTGCGGCCCGGTCTGTGTTGCGTTAGTTTAGCAAATCCGTCAGGGCAGCGTGCCCGCATGCAGGCCCTGAAGGTCGTAGACCTGCACGGAGCGCATGTGGCGGATGCCCTCGGAGGCGGCAAGACCGCCCGCCATCGTCGTGTAGTACGTGATCTGCTTGGCCAGCGCGAGCTTGCGGATGGCGCGCGCGTCGTTGAGTTCGCCCTCGTGCTCGGCCACCGACATGATGACGAGCGTGATGTCGCCCGCCTCCATCATGCCGATCACGTCGCCCGCGGCGTCACCAATGCGGCCCACGGTGCGGCACGGGATGCCGGCCTGCTGGATGACGTGAGCCGTGCCCGCCGTCGCCACGAGCGGGAAACCCGCCTGGTGGAGCTGGTGGGCGCAGACGACGGCCTTGGGCTTGTCGCACTCGCGCACCGAGATGAACACGGAGCCGCGTTCGGGGAGCCTGGAGCCTGCGGCGAGCTGGCTCTTGAAGAGCGCCTCGCCGAAGTCGCGGCCCACGCCCATCACCTCGCCCGTCGAGCGCATTTCCGGCCCGAGGACCGGGTCGACGCCGAGGAACTTGGAGAACGGGAAGACGGCCTCCTTGACGCTCACGTAGCGCGGCGTCACCTCGAGGTTCACGCCCTGTTCGGCGAGCGTCTGGCCCGCCATCACGCGTGCGGCGATGGCGGCGACGGGGTTGCCCGTGGCCTTGGAGACGAACGGCACCGTGCGGGAGGCGCGCGGATTCACTTCAAGGACGTAGATGACGGGGTTTTCGGAGTGCGCGTGCTGGACGGCGAACTGCACGTTCATGAGGCCCACCACGTTGAGCGCCTCGGCCATGAGCTTCGTCTGGCGCTTGATCTCCTCGACCACGGCGGCGGGAAGGCTGTAGGGCGGCAGCGAGCAGGCGGAGTCGCCCGAGTGCACGCCGGCCTGTTCGATGTGCTCCATCACGCCGGCGACCTGGACCTCATGACCGTCGGCCACGGCGTCGACGTCCATTTCGACGGCGTCGTCAAGGAAGCGGTCGAGAAGCACGGGGCTTTCGTTGGAGACCGACACGGCCTCCTTCATGTAGCGCTGCAGGGCTTCGGGCGTGTGCACGATGTCCATGGCGCGGCCGCCGAGCACGTAGGACGGACGCACGACGAGCGGATAGCCGATTTCGGCGGCGAGCCTGATGGCGTCCTCCTCGGTGCGGGCCGTGCGGTTGGGCGGCTGGCGCAGGTTGAGCTTCTGGAGCAGGTGCTGGAAGCGCTCGCGGTCCTCGGCGCAGTCGATGGCGTCGGGCGTCGTGCCGATGATGGGCACGCCTGCGGCCTCGAGGGCGCGGCAGAGCTTGAGCGGCGTCTGGCCGCCATACTGGACGATGACGCCGGCGGGCTTCTCGACTTCGCAGATGGCGAGCACGTCTTCGAGCGTCACGGGCTCGAAGTAGAGGCGGTCGGACGTATCAAAGTCGGTCGACACCGTTTCCGGGTTGCAGTTGACCATGATCGTCTCCCAGCCGTCGGCACGCAGGGCCTTCGAGGCGTGGACGCAGCAGTAGTCGAACTCGATGCCCTGGCCGATGCGGTTCGGACCGCCGCCGAGCACCATGACCTTCCTGCGGTCGGTGGGTTCGGCCTCGCACTCCTCCTCGTAGGTGGAGTAGAGGTAGGCGGTGTTGGTCGCGAATTCGGCGGCGCAGGTGTCGACGCGCTTGTAGACGGGACGGATGCCCATCGCCAGACGGGCGGCGCGGACCTCGGCCTCCTTCGCGCCCGTCAGCTGGGCGAGACGGCCGTCGGAGAAGCCCTTGCGCTTGAGGAAGAGCATGTCGGACTTCGTGAGCGCGGAAAGCGGATTGCCGCGGAGCTTGTCCTCGGTCTCGACGATCTCGCGGACCTGGTTGAGGAACCACGGATCGATGGCGGAGAGCTCGTGGAGCTCTTCGTCCGTCATGCCGGCGCGGATGCCGTCGGCAAGGAAGAAGATGCGTTCGGGGCCGGGCACGGCGATTTCGTGGCGAAGCTGCTCGATGCCGGCGCCCGTTTCGTTGAGGCCGTTGTGGCCGGTCTCCAGACCGCGCAGGGCCTTCTGCAGGGATTCCTGGAAGGTGCGGCCGATGGCCATCACCTCGCCCACGGACTTCATCTGCGTCGTGAGGCGGTCGTTGGCGGCGGGGAACTTCTCGAACGCGAAGCGCGGCACCTTCGTGACGACGTAGTCGATCGTCGGCTCGAAGGAGGCGGGCGTGAGGCCGCCGGTGATTTCGTTGCGCAGCTCGTCGAGCGTGTAGCCCACGGCGAGCTTGGCGGCGATGCGGGCGATCGGGAAGCCCGTGGCCTTGGAGGCGAGTGCGGAGGAGCGGGAGACGCGCGGATTCATCTCGATGACGATCATGCGGCCCGTCTCGGGATTGACGGCGAACTGGACGTTGGAGCCGCCCGTGTCGACGCCGATCTCGCGCAGAATGGCGATCGAGGCGTCGCGCATGCGCTGGTACTCGCGGTCGGTGAGCGTCTGGGCGGGCGCAACCGTGATGGAGTCGCCCGTATGCACGCCCATCGGGTCGAAGTTCTCGATGGAGCAGACGATGATGCAGTTGTCCGCGGTGTCGCGGACGACTTCCATTTCGTACTCCTTCCAGCCGAGTAGCGACTCCTCGATGAGGAGCTCGTGCGTGGGAGAGAGCTCGAGGCCGCGTTCGCAGATCTCGACGAAGCTCTCCATGTCGTGGGCGATGCCGCCGCCGGAGCCGCCGAGCGTGAAGGACGGACGGATCACGGTCGGGAAGCCGAACTTCGCCTGAAGTTCCTTGGCCTCACGCAGGGAATAGGCGACGCCTGAGCGTGCGGATTCAAGTCCGATGCGGTCCATGGCTTCCTTGAAGCGCTCGCGGTCCTCGGCCTTGTCGATGGCGTCGGGCTTGGCGCCGATGAGCTCGATGTCGTACTTGTCGAGCACGCCGTGACGCGCGAGGTCCATCGCGCAGTTGAGGGCCGTCTGGCCGCCCATCGTCGGCAGGATTGCGTCGGGACGTTCCTTGGCGATGATTCGTTCGACGACCTCCCAGGTGATCGGCTCGATGTAGGTGACGTCCGCGGTCTGCGGGTCGGTCATGATCGTGGCCGGATTGGAGTTCACAAGGATGACTCGGTAGCCTTCCTCGCGAAGGGCCTTGCAGGCCTGTGCGCCGGAGTAGTCGAATTCGCAGGCCTGACCGATGATGATCGGGCCTGCACCGATGATGAGAACGGACTTGATGTCTGTACGCTTGGGCATGTTTTACTCGTAGTTTTGCTTGTCGAGCCGCCTTTCAATGAGCTCGATGAGAATATGGATGCACTTGATGTGGAGCTCCTGCACGCGGTCGGCCCAGCGGCCCGCCGGGGTCACGATGGACACGTCGGCAAGCTCGGTGATGGGCGTCTCGTCGCGACCCGTGAGCGCAACGACCTTGACGCCCTTCCTGCGGGCGACCTCGGCCGCCTTGACGATGTTGCGGCTCGTGCCGGACGTCGTGATGGCGAGAAGCACGTCGCCCTTGCGGCCGTGCGCCTCGACATAACGAGAGAAGACCTCCTCGTAGCCGTAGTCGTTGCCGACGCAGGCCATGTGCGAGGCGTCGGAAATCGCAAGCGCTGCGTAGGGACGGCGGTTGCTGCGGTAGCGGCCCGTCATCTCCTCCGCAAAGTGCATGGCGTCGCAGAGACTGCCGCCGTTGCCGCAGCTCATCACCTTGCCGTCGCCCTCGACGGCGTCCGCCATGAGGCCTGCCGCCGCCACGACGGCTTCAATCGTCTTCTCGTTGGAGATCAGGGCGTCGAGCGCATCGCGTGCGTCGTTGAGTGCGGCCAGAACGTTTGCTTTTTCCATGTTGGTCCTCTTTGAGTCTGTGCGGAGCTCAGGGGACGGTCAGGCTGCTCTGTGCCTCTCGATCAGTTCGCGGAAGTGGTCGAAAAGCGGGGCGATGTCATGCGGACCGGGACTGGCCTCAGGGTGACCCTGGAAGCAGAAGGCCGGCGCGTCGGTGAGCTCGAAGCCCTGCAGCGAACCGTCGAAGAGCGATTCGTGTGTCGGCACGGCGTTGGCGGGAAGCGTTTTTGCATCCACGGCAAAACCATGGTTCTGGCTCGTAATGTACACGTGTCGCGAGCGCAAATCCACCACGGGATGGTTCGCGCCGTGATGGCCGAACTTCATCTTGAGCGTCTTGGCGCCGACGGCGAGGCCCATGATCTGGTGGCCGAGGCAGATGCCGAAAAGCGGAATCTTCCTCGCGATGATCTCGCGGGCGGCCTCGATGGCATACGTGCAGGGTGCGGGGTCGCCGGGGCCGTTGGAGAGGAAGACGCCGTCGGGGTTCATGGCAAGAACGTCCTCCACGGGCGTCTGCGCGGGCACCACGGTCACGCGCATGCCGCGTTCGACGAGCATGCGAAGAATGTTGGTCTTCACGCCGAAGTCGTAGGCGACGACGTGAACGGGGAGCTCTGCGGGCGTCACGAAGCCGGGCCTGCCGTCCGCGGCCTTCATGCTGAAGGCGCCTTCGGTCCATTCATAGGGAGCCTTGCAGGTGACGACCTTGGCAAGGTCCTGGCCCGCCATGCCCTTCCAGGCGGCGACGGCCTTGCGGCCTGCGTCGATCTCGTCCTCGGTGAGCGCGCCGTTGCGGGCGACGACGATCACGCCGGCCTGGGCGCCCTTCGTGCGGAGGATGCGCGTCAGGCGGCGCGTGTCCACGCCTGCAATTGCGGGAACGCCCTGCTCGACGAGGTAGTCGGGCAGGGACTTTTCAGAGCGGAAGTTGGAGTGGACGGCGGGAACGTCCCTGACGACGAGGCCTGCGGCATGAACGGCTGCGCCGCCCTCGCGGTCCTGGGCGTTGACGCCGACGTTGCCGACGTGGGCGCCCGTGAGCGTGACGATCTGGCCCGTGTAGGACGGGTCCGTGAGGACCTCCTGATAGCCGGTCATCGCCGTGTTGAAGACGACTTCGGCAACATTGGAGACGCTCGCACCGAAGCTGCGTCCGAGGAGTACCGTGCCGTCCGAAAGAATGAGTGCGGCTTCGGGGCGCGGGTCTTTGAAGAGAGAGTGCATCTGGATGTCTCGAGGCTCTTAATTTTTTTGCCCTATTGTCTAGCTGAGCCGTTAGCGACAAACGGGCTTGGGAACCCTGTCATTCTATGTAGGCGGGAGAGCCCTTTTCCGCTCCTCGTCTGAGCAGAAAACCCTAGTCGCATTGTCCGAAATCGGACGAAGGAAAAGTAATTCCGTTTCATCCGAAAACGGTTCAACAATGGTCGTTTTTGGCGACAAATGCACTCAGTTTTGCCGCCGTCGGGCGGAGGCCCGAGGGGCCCCGCACGACCTCTCAGGCGTCCCTTCTGGCGTAGACCGCGTTGGCGATCGTGCTCAGGTCCGTGTACTCGATTTCGATGCCTGCGGGCAGGCCTCTCGCAAGGCGGGTGACGCGCAGCTGCGGCCAGCGCTTCTTGAGGGCGTCGATCAGATAGTAGGCGGTTGCGTCGCCCTCGGGCGTGTAGCTCATGGCGACGACGACCTCGCGCAGCACGCCTTCCTCGACGCCCGCTCCCACGCGCTTGAGCAGGAGCGGCATGCCGATGTCGGCGGGGCCGATGCCGTTGACGGGGCTCAGGCGCCCCGAAAGGACGAAGTAGTAGCCGGGCCAGGCGAGCGACGCATCCAGGGCCATCTGGTCCGCCGTGCTCTCCACGACGCAGAGAAGTCCAGGGTCCCTCTCCTCGTCAAGGCACACGGGGCAGATATCCCCTTCGGTGAAGGTGTTGCAGAGGCGGCAGCGGCCGACGCCGCGGCGCACGCGCTCGACGGCGGCGGCGAGTTCGTCGAGGGACTCGTCCCTGTTCTGAAGCAGATGGAAGGCGGCGCGCTGGGCCGACCGGGGACCGTAGCCCGGAAGCTTTCCGAGGGCCTTGACCAGACTCTCGACGGCCGGGGAAAGACGGATGCTCATGGCTTGGGATTCGCGGGCAAGAAGCTCATCTTGATGTCGGCGGGCCTGCCGAAATAGGGCCAGCTCGTGACCAGCACGTCGCAGCGGGTGTCCGCGTAGTCACCCACGTTGTCGCCGTTGATGCCGCCTGCGGCGTTGACGACGACCTGCGGGTGCTTCGCCTTCACCTCGCGCACGAAGGCCGCGAGGACCTCGGGCGTGAAGCGTTCGCACTGGATGATGTGCACGCCCTTGTCGGCCCAGAACATGCCGTCCTCGGGCGTGTCGACCTCGACGCAGACCTTGCGCTCGGGCTCCATCGCCATGAGGCGGCGGACCGCATGGACGGGATTGCGCGTGAGGGTTCTGTGCTGGTCGAAGACGAGGATGGAGTCGGAGATGCCCGCACGGTGGATGATGCCGCCGCCCGCCCTGAGCGCGGCGATCGAGAGGATCTTGCCGCCGGGGAAGTGCTTGCGGGTGCCCGCCACCTGGATGCGGCCCCAGCGGTCGCGCGCGATGCTCACCATTTCGTGGGTGCGGCGGGCGATGCCCGTGGAGTACTCCATCACGCACTGGGCGACCTTGTAGGTGGCGTGAAGCTGCTCGGGCGTGCCCCAGGCGCGGAGGATCGGAGAGTGCATGAAGGCGTGGTCCCCGTCTCCGTAGAGCATCTCGGTCCTGAGGCCGACGGTCTTGAAGACGCGCTCGGCGATTTCGATGCCGGCGACGATGCCGGTCTCCTTGGGCCAGGCGGTGACGACGTACTCGCCCTTGAGGCCCATGCCTTCGGTCGTGACGTCATGAAGGGCCCAGTCGCCCTCAAGCAGCTCGTCAATATAGGACTGTGGAATTCGCAGCATCTTGCAGCTCCTGAAGAAAAAAGCCGCCGATCCTTTCGGCATCGACGGCTGTTGGCTTGTCAGCGTTCGGATCGTGTCAGGCTGATCAGAACGGCAGCTTCATGCCCGGAGGAAGCGGAACTTCCTTGCGCATGCGCTCCTCGGAGATTTCGGAGAGGCGGGTCTGCGCGCTGTTGAAGGCGAGCTGGACCAGGTCCTGAAGCATTTCGACGTCCTCGGGATCCACGACCGAGGGATCGATCACGACGCTCTTGCACTCGTGCTTGCCGGTGATGACGACCTTGACGGCACCGCCGCCGGACTCACCCGCGACTTCCATCGCAGCGATTTCCTCCTGCACCTTGGCAATCTTGGCCTGCATCTTCTGAGCCTGAGCCATGAGACCGCCCATGCCGCCGCCGAATCCACGCATATTGTGTTCCTTTATTCAAAAAATCATTCAAGCCGTCAGTCGGTGTTCGCCTTGACGGTAGTGTCGTCAATCGTACCATGAAACAGCGCCTGCACCTGCTTCACGAAGGGGTCGTTGCGGAACCCTTCGATGAGGGCCCTGCGGGCCTCCTCGCGCTCGCGCTCCTCCTGATCGGCCACGGTGCCGCCCGCCACGTCGCCCACCTCGAACTCCACCATGCAGTGGCTTCCGAAATAGGACGAAAGCGCGCGGGAGAGAAGCTCGCGGCCCGTTTCGGTCGCGAACGCCGCGACGCGAAGACGAAGCCTGACGTGGCTTCGGGTGAGCTCAAGCACCTGCGCCGAAGCGGCGAGGTTGCGCAGCGGTCCCGTCAGTCCTGCTCCTGCAATGATCGACCGCCAGTCGAGAGAAGACTCCGAACGGTCCGGATCGGGACCGCTCTGGGGAATCTCCGGAGCGTACTCAACTGGCGGAGGGTTCTCCCCAGGGAGGCGTGTCGTCGTCGAGCTGCCCGGCGGCGGGGCCCGCGAGTCCGGGAGGCGGCGCCGAGGGACGCGGCAGGGGAGGCATGCCAGAGCTTCGGCCCACGGTCTGCACGCCTGCCGACGGCGCAGCGGGAGCAGGAGCAGACGCAGGAGCCTGCGGAGCGGACGCCGGGGCCTGCACGGTGGCGGGCGCCTGAACGGGCGCCCTGCCCGCATCACGGGCGGGCACGCGCGTCACGGCCCTCGCGCCTGCGGGCTTGAAGGCGAGCATGCGCAGGAGCGCCATCGTGAAGCCCGCGTATTCGTCGGGGGCGAGGTTGAGGTCGTTGCGGCCGTGAAGGGCGATCTGGTAGTAGAGCTGGATCTCCTCGGGGGAGAAGGCCTGCGCGAACTCCCGGATCGAGGCGCAGTCGGGATCGTCCTCGCTCACGGCTGCGGGCACGCGCTGCACGAGCGCGACGCGGTGCAGCAGGCCCGCGAGGTCGCGGAGCGCCTGCGCAAAGGAAAGGCCCTGCGTCTGCATGGCGTCGGCGACGGCCAGCATGCCCGCGCCGTCGCCTGCTGCGAGCGCCCTGAGAATGCCCGTGAGCGTTTCGCCGCCGCTCATGCCGAGCATGCGGCGCACGCCTTCCTGCGTCACGCCGTCGCCGCAGTAGGCGATGGCCTGGTCAAGAAGCGAAAGACCGTCTCGCATGGAACCGCGGGCGCCCTGGGCGAGCACGCGCAGAGCGCCTTCCTCGAACGGAATGCCCTCTTCGGTGAGGATGCGGCTCATGTGGCCCACGACGTCCTGGGGCGTCATGTTGCGCAGATTGAACTGCAGGCAGCGCGAGAGCACGGTGATGGGCACCTTCTGCGGGTCCGTCGTCGCGAGGATGAACTTCACGTATTCGGGCGGCTCCTCAAGCGTCTTGAGCATGGCGTTGAAGGCCGTCGAGCTCAGCATGTGGACTTCGTCGATCATGTAGACCTTGAAGCGGCCCTGCGTGGGCGCGTACATCGCGCGCTCAAGGAGCGCGGTCATGTCCTCGACCGAACGGTTGCTCGCCGCGTCCATCTCGATGTAGTCGGGAAAGCGTCCCTCGTCGATCGCGCGGCAGGCGGGGCAGACCCCGCAGGGATGAGCCGTCATGTCGCCGTGGCCGTCCGCTCCCTGGCAGTTGAGGGCCTTGGCGAAGATGCGGGAGATCGTCGTCTTGCCGACGCCGCGGGTTCCCGTGAAGAGATAGGCGTGATGAAGGCGCTTTTCCGTGAGGGCGCGCGTGAGCGCGGTCACGACGTGCTCCTGGCCGACGATCGTGTCGAAGTCATGAGGCCGCCACTTTCTGGCGAGCACCTGATAACTGCTCATCCTGTGTCCTTAGTGCTGAGTGAATGTGCAAGAACCTTTATTTTAGCGGCTCAACGCCCGGCCGCCCTGAGAAGCGCCTCGCCCGAAAGCCTGCAGATGCGCCAGTCGGGCAGCACCTCGGCGCCGAGTCCCTCGTAGAAGTCGATGGCGGGCTGGTTCCAGTCGAGCACGCTCCAGTCGAAGCGGCCGCAGCCCTCGTCGAGCGCCTTCTGCGCCAGGTGCCTGATGATCGCCTTGCCGTAGCCGCGGCGGCGCGCGTCCTCGACGACGAAGAGATCTTCTAGGTAGAGGCCTCGCCTCGTGAGGAAGGTGGAGAAGTTGTAGAAGTAGAGCGCGAAGCCCACGGGGCGCTCGGCGCCCGTCTCCTCGTTCACCTCCCAGGCGAGCACGCAGCCGATGACGGCGCGCGGGCCGAAGAGCTCCTCGCGAAGCTGCTCGGACGTGGCCTTGCAGTGGGATTCGAGTCGCTCGTAGCGGGCGAGCGCATGAATGAGGCCGCATACGACCTCGACGTCCTCTTCTCGGACGGAGCGGATTTCCAGACTCATGTGGGAAAGCAATTCCTGCGATAGAAAAATGCGTCCGCGCCCGCTCGAAGGGGCTAGGGACATGCAGGAACATTCTAGAGGAAGGCGGAGGCGGGGCGACAAAAAAGGCGCGATTCGCCTTGAACCACGCCCGAACGCGTCCGCCACAACGGAGGCGGAGAAGAAATGAAAATGGCGAGCCTTGTCCTCGGCACTGCTGCTGACCAGTATGGCTGCTTCGTTCCCGACCTGACCAGGTTCCTGGGGACAGCATGCGAGGGGACCCGCCAAGCCCGATAGTCTACAGAAAGAAGCAGATTTTTGCAAAATATCCTTTTTCCGCCGCCCGAAGCCCCCTGCACGAGCGGCCTCTTGGTGCTACTATAGGTGCACTTTCCGGCGCGGATTCCGATCCGCCGCCCTCATCCCTGGCACGGATTCGTTCTGCAGTCCTTCAAGTGCCGCTTTCCCGAACACAACGTCTTTCACTCAGTCCTGCGGCATTCATGCCTGCTCCCCCGTGCGGCCCAAGGTCGACGGTCACATGACAGGCCCGCAGTCCGTCAGGACAGTTTCTCACACCGGAGTCATCATGAGCGAAATCATTCACGTCACCGACGAAAACTTCGAAGAAGTCGTCTCCCAGCCCAACGTCACGGTCCTCGTCGACTTCTGGGCCCCGTGGTGCGGTCCCTGCCGCATGCTCGCCCCGCGCCTCGAACAGGCTGCCGAAACCTTTGACGGCCGCGTCGTGATCGCCAAGTACAACTGCGACGAAGCCAGCCGCTTCGCCGGCGAGTACAACGTGCGCGGCATCCCGACCGTGATCGCCTTCAAGAACGGCCAGCACGTCGGTGAACGCACGGGCCTGTGCGATCAGGAAACGCTCAACGCCTTCATCGAAGCTCACCTCTAAGCCGCTTTTGCGGCAGGCGGAGCCGCACGCCTCGTGCGGCTCCATGCATTTCCCTCAACAAGCCCCCTCCGACGGGCCGTCTTCTCGGGCCGTCAAAATCCGCTATGCATCTTTCCGACCTCAAGTCCCTTCACATCTCGCAGCTGCTCGACATCGCCTACGCGCTCGAAATCGACAACGCCCAGCGCATGCGCAAGCAGGAGCTCATGTTCGCCATTCTCAAGAAGAAGGCCAAGTGCGGCGAGCAGATCTTCGGTGACGGCACGCTCGAAGTGCTTCCCGACGGCTTCGGCTTCCTTCGCAGCCCCGACACCTCCTATCTTGCGAGCACGGACGACATCTACATCTCGCCCTCCCAGATCCGCCGCTTCAATCTTCACACCGGCGACTCGATCGAAGGCGAGGTCCGCACGCCCAAGGACGGCGAACGCTACTTCGCACTCGTGCGCGTCGACTCCGTCAACGGCCTGCCGCCCGAGAGCATCAAGCACCGCATGCTGTTCGAGAACCTGACGCCGCTCTTCCCGAACGAGCATCTCGTGCTCGAGCGCGACATGCGCGGCGACGAGAACCTCACGGGCCGCATCATCGACATGATCGCCCCGATCGGCAAGGGCCAGCGCGCCCTGATCGTCGCTCCTCCGAAGTCCGGCAAGACGGTCCTGATGCAGCACATCGCCCACGCGATCATCGCCAACCACCCCGACGTCACTCTCTTCGTCCTCCTCATCGACGAACGTCCCGAGGAAGTGACCGAAATGCAGCGCTCCGTCAAGGCCGAGGTCGTCGCCTCCACCTTCGACGAACCCGCCGCCCGTCACGTCCAGGTGGCCGAAATGGTCATCGAGAAGGCCAAGCGCCTTGCCGAAAGCAAGCGCGACGTCGTCATCCTCCTCGACTCCATCACGCGTCTCGCCCGCGCCTACAACACCGTGATCCCGTCTTCGGGCAAGGTGCTCACGGGCGGCGTGGACGCCAACGCCCTGCAGCGCCCGAAGCGCATCTTCGGCGCCGCCCGAAACCTTGAGGAAGGCGGCTCGCTCACGATCATCGGCACCGCCCTCGTCGACACGGGCTCCCGCATGGACGACGTGATCTACGAAGAATTCAAGGGCACGGGCAACAACGAAATCCACCTCGAACGCCGCATGGCCGAAAAGCGCGTCTACCCGGCCATCAACCTCAACCGTTCGGGCACCCGCCGTGAGGAACTCCTCCTCAAGCCGGACGTCCTGCAGAAGGTCTGGATCCTGCGCAAGTTCCTCTACGACATGGACGAACTCGAGGCAATGGAATTCCTGCTCGACAAGATGAAGGCCACGAAGAACAACGTCGAGTTCTTCGAGCTCATGAAGAAGTAAGTCCCGGAGGGACCGAAAACAAGAAAGGCACCGTCATGATGGCGGTGCCTTTTCCTTTTCCGACTCAAGCCCGTCGGCCTGTGCCGAAGTTCACGTCGAAATTTAAGTCGACTTATGCAGATCCTTCCGCAAACCCTTCCGTCAGGGCAGGTTTGCGCGGATGTGGGAGGCGACGACCTCGTCGTCCGTGCAGGTGACCTCGATGTGGTGGAAGCCCGCCTCCTGAAGTCGGCGGACGATGCGCGGATGGAGCGTGACGGCGACGCCGTTCGTCACCCAGTCGCGAACCTCCGAAACGGGGCGGATCGCATGGAAGAGCGCGTCGACGGCGTCCGTGCTCGTGATGTAGATGATCGGAGACGGACCATGGGCGGCCATGAGGATGTCGCTGCGCTGCTCGGGCGTGAGCTCGAGCGGCACGCGGACGTAGGTGCACATCGTGATGACGTCCGAGCCGATGCTCCTGAACTGCTCGGGCAACCATTCGCGGCCGGTCTGACCGCGCAGGAAGAGCACGCGCGAAGGAGCGCCCCTGTGCTTGAGGATCTCCCAGAGCGCCTCGCTGCCGGAATCCTCGGCGTCGCCCTCGGGGTAGATGAGCTTCACGTCGTCGCCCCAGGCGGCGCGGATCACCTTTGCGGTGCCCTCGCCCACCGTGGCGAGCGTGATGTGCTCGGGCCAGGCCTTCACCCAGTGGGCTGCGGCGGCAACCGATGCGGGGCTCGGAAGAATGACCATCTCGACGTCGTCAAGGTTGTCCAGGCGCTCCTGAACAAGATCGCAGTCCTCCTTGCCGGGAAGCTCGATCCTGAACGCCGGCCAGCGCCAGCACTCAATCCCCTCCTTGCGGAGCACGCCGGCGAGGCGGTTGTTCGCTTCGCCGGGTCGCATCAGAATGACGGGCCTTTGTAAAGCCATAAATCCCTCTTGACCTGAATTAACCGAGAACAGCCTTCAGTATAGCGTCTGCGCCCTGACGGCGGAGGTCCTCAACCACGCGCGCCGCAAGCGCTTCAGGCTCCGTCCAGGGGCCGCGGGCCTCGCTGCGGATGGCTTCGCCGGTCTTGTGGTTGCCCACGAGGGCGCGCAGGTAGAGCTCCTCGCCCTCGACGATGCCGTAGGCGGCGAGCGGAACCTGGCAGGAGCCGCCGAGCGCGCGGGAGACGGCGCGTTCGGCCGTGCAGCAGGCGCGGGTGTGCGGGTCATTGATGAAGGCAAGAGCCTCGTGCATGACGGCGTTGTCGGAGCGGATCTCGATGCCGAGGGCACCCTGGCCCGGAGACGGCAGGCTCACTTCGGCCGGAATGATCGAGCGGATGCGGTCGTGGAGCTCAAGACGCTTGAGGCCGGCGGAGGCCATCACGAGGGCGTCGTATTCGCCGGCGTCGAGCTTGCGCAGGCGCGTGCCGACGTTGCCGCGAACGGGAAGCACTTCAAGGTGCGGATAGTTCATGCGGAGCATGAGTTCGCGGCGAAGGCTGGCGGTGCCCACGCGGGCGCCGGCGGGCATGTCGTCAAGGCTCGCGTACTTCGGGGAGACGAAGGCGTCGCGCGGATCCTCGCGTTCGCTCACGGCGACGAGGTCGAAGCCCTCGGGAAGCTCCATCGGAACGTCCTTGAGGGAGTGCACGGCGAGATCGGCCTCGCCCGCCTCCATGGCGACTTCAAGCTCCTTCACGAAGAGACCCTTGCCGCCCACCTTGGAGAGCGTGCGGTCGAGGATCTGGTCGCCTCGCGTCGTCATGCCGAGGAGCTCCACGCTCGCGGACGGATAGCGGGCGCGCAGCACGGACTGGATGTGAAGGGCCTGCCACATGGCAAGGGGGCTTTCGCGGGTGGCGATGACGCAGCGTTCAAAATTGGACATGATGATGAATCTGAATGTCTGTGAATGTCCGTCGTCCAGACGTTGGCGGACGGCTCTAATAAAGGGAAAACCGAAAAGCGGCGGGCGCCTTCCGGTCATTTTCCTGATTGTAACAGTCGAACTTTGCTCGACGCTTAACAAGATCCGCCGTCCGTCCCGCACGGGACTCGAAAACCTCTCCCGCACGCTTGCACGCAACGGCGGGACGTGACATAATCTCGTCCTTTCCCAGTTGGCACGTGGACAGGCATGCCTGTCGTAAGACCCGACGAATTCGGGCGGACTCGCAAGGCCGTCAGGGCGACCGACAACCAAAACTAGGAATTACCTTAAAAATGAAGAAAGGCATTCATCCCGAATACCGCGAAGTCGCTTTCGTCGACCTCTCCATCAACCAGACGTTCATCATCCGTTCCGCCGCTCAGACGCGTGAAACGATCGAAATCGACGGCGTGACCTACCCGATGTACAAGCTCGATACGTCCTCCGCCAGCCACCCGTTCTACACGGGCGCTCAGACGCGCATCGTCGAAGCCGGCCGCGTTGAAAAGTTCCGCGCCAAGTTCGCCGCCAAGCAGCAGGCCATGAACGCCGCCGCCGAAGCCGCCAAGGCCGCCAAGTAATATTGCCGGTTCAGGCCCGTGCGGCCCGTCCGCACGTCGCTTCCAGAAAGGGCAGTCTCCGATTCGTCGGACTGCCCTTTTCATTTGCCCCGAAAAAACGGACAATGTCCGCAATGTCCGAAACGTCAACTTAGGAGCCCTCCGTGCTCAGCCAGCGATCCACTCCCGTCAAAATGTCCCAGGAAGCCGCCCGCAAGCTCCCTCGCTGGAGCCTTCTCGCGCTTCTGACCATCTTCGCCTTCAGCGGATTCTGGGCGACAGGGCTCTGGACGCTTCGCGACGCACTGAGCTTCGGCACGGCCTCCGCCATGCTTGACGGCGGCGCATCCGTCTGGCTCATGCCCATGATGGCCGACTCTCCGATCACGGAGGCGGGTCCGCTCGCGGGCTGGCTCACCGCCGTCATCATCGCCTTCGGCCGCCTCACCGGGCTCATGGGCGACATCGCCGCGGTGCGCTTTGCCGCGTGCCTTCTCTTCGCGCTCACCACGGCCGCCCTCTGGTACGGCACCTGGCACCTTGCCCGACGCCCCGAGGCACAGCCCATCGCCTTCGCCTTCGGCGGCGAGGCGAGTCCCCGCGACTACAGCCGCGTCGTCGCCGACGTCGCCGTACTGCTCTTCGTCGCAACCTTCGGCATCCTCACCCGCCAGCACGAGGCGCTTCCCGACACGACGCTCCTCACGATGGCCGCACTGAGCTTCTACGGCCTCACGCTCGGCCTCAGGCGCCCCGTTCCCGGCGCCTTCACCGCCGGTCTCGCAGCAGGTCTGGCCGTCGTCTCCTCGACGCTCTTCGCGGGCTGCTGGCTCCTCGTGCTCGCCCTCATCACGATCCAGTGCCTCAAGGCCTTCTCGCACCATCGCCCGAAGCGCCTTCTCATCACGATCGCCGGCGCGCTCGCGGGCTTCCTGCCCTGGCCCCTGCTCGCCTTCGCCGTCGACCCCGCGCAGGCCGCGGCCTGGTTCGGCGAATGGCTGCCCGCCCAGCTCGCGCACTTCTCGCTGGCGGGCTCCGACACCTACCTCTGGTTCGCCCGCAACGCCCTCTGGTACCTCTGCCCCATCTGGCCCTTCGCCATCTGGGGACTCTACGTCTGGCGCCATCAGATCCGCCAGACGCACATCCTGTTGCCTGCGGCCGCACTCATGGCAGACATCCCCGCCGTGGTCTTCTCCTCCTTCCAGGCCTACGACACGGTCTTCCTCGCCTTCCTGCCGATGCTCTCCGTCACTGCGGCCTTCGGTCTCGTGACCGTCCGCCGCGGCTACGAGAACGTGCTCGACTGGTTCTCGCTCACGATCTTCACGCTCGGCCTGCTCGTGCTCTGGGCCTACTGGTTCGCCTGGCTCACGAGCTTCGCACCGAAGATGGCCGAGTCCCTGCAGATGCTCGCCCCCGGCAGCGCCCCCGTCTTCGACTCGGGGCTGGTGCTCGCCTGCCTCGTCTCCCTCGTCTGGTTCGTCTTCGTCGGCTGGCGCCTCACGCACCGTCCCGTCGTTGCATGGCGCGGTCCGTGGCTCGCCGCCGCCGGCATCACCGCCTTCTCCGCCTCGCTCGTGGGCCTCTACCACACGGCGCTCGACGTCAACCGATCCTACGAGCCCGTCGTCAAGGCGGTCGCCCGCAGTCTTGAGGCCAAGGGCATGCAGCCCGGCGACGTCGTGTGCGGCACGGGCATGAACCACGGCCTGCAGGCGGTCTTCAAGCACTACGCGGACCTCGACGTCCTCGTGCGCGCCCGCGCAGATGAGTGCCGCTTCACGATCGACAGGTCCAGAAGCGGCGGCTTCCTGCCCGACAGCTTCCGTCGTCCGCACACCGATGAAGCCTTCACCGTCATCCAAAACCGCTGAACTTAGCCCCTCATGACGACACTGACGCCTCCCAAGACATCGTTCGCAGCGCTCATGCGCCTTGCGGGCCCCATTTTCGTCGCCAACATCGCCATCGTCGGCAGCGGCACGATCGACACGATCATGGCCGGCCAGCTTGGCAAGGACCACCTTGCCGCCATCGCCGTCTCCATCGCCGCCACCATCTCCGTCGTGATGGGCCTTGCAGGCATCCTCCAGAGTCTCTCCCCGATTGCCGGCCACCACTACGGAGCCCGCAACTACAGGGCCGTGGGCGAGGAGCTTGAGCAGAACTTCTGGCTCGGCGGCTTCCTCTGCCTCTTCGGCGTGCCGCTCCTCATGTACACGGACCTCTGGATCTCGCTCGGCAAGGTCGAGGGCGAAGTCGCGCGCATGGCCGCCGAATTCCTCTTCTTCACCGCGCTCGCGCTGCCCGCCTGCCTCTTCGCCCGAACCTTCATCTCGGTCAACGCTGCCCTCTCGCGCCCGCGCATCACGATGTGGGTCTCGCTCGCCATGCTCGCCCTCAAGGTGCCTCTCAACGGCATCTTCATGTACGGCTGGCTCGGCTTCCCCGCCATGGGCGGCTCGGGCGCAGGCGTCTCGTTCTGCATCCTCAACTACCTCGCCTTCCTCTGCTACCTCGCCATCTGGAAGCGCGACGCCTTCTACCGCACGATGCACGCCGAACGCATCTTCGGCCCGAGGTGGGCGCTGATGAAGGAGCAGCTCCACGTCGGCATTCCGATCGGCCTGAGCACCTTCTTCGAGGTCTCGAGCTTCACGCTGATGGCGATCTTCGTCGCACGCTTCGGCTCCGAAGCCGTTTCCGCCCACCAGATCGTGGCCAACATCACGAGCCTCTGCTACATGCTGCCCCTCTCGATCGGCATCGCCTCCTCCGTGCTCATCTCCCAGTGCCTCGGCGCACGCTGGCCGGCCGTGGCCTACACGGTGCTCACGCGCACGCTCAAGGTTTCGGTGGCAATCGCGACCTGCATCGTCACCATCCTCTTCTTCGCGCGCCACTGGCTCGTGACGCTCTACTCGTCCGACACGGGCGTGTGTGCGATGGCGGCCTCGCTCCTCATCTTCGGCTGCCTCTACCACGTCTTCGACGCCATGCAGTCCGTGAGTTCGTTCGCCCTTCGAGGCTACCGCGTCACGCGCCTGCCGATGATCATCTACGGCGTCATGCTCTGGGGCGTGGGCCTCGGCGGCGGCTACATGCTCGCCTTCGGCAACCCGATCACGGGCGAGCCGATGGGCGCCTACGGCTTCTGGAGCGCCACGGCTGCAGGCCTCTGGCTCACGGGCATCTCGCTCGCCTGCATGGCCGTCTGGGTGGGCCGCCAGTTTGCCCGCGACGACAACCACACGCCCGAGGAGATCGAGGAGGCCGTTAAGGTCTCCAGAGCCTGACGACGGACTTCGGGTACACGGCACTCACAAAGGCGCGGGAGGCGGCTCCCGCGCCTTTTTCCTGCCCGCAGGCCTTGCGCTATGATTGACGATCAGGTTCCCCGTCAGGAGTTCGGCATGTCAACCATCCTCTTTCCCAGTCCGATTTTCGGTCCCGTGCACAGCCGCCGTCTGGGCGTTTCGCTCGGCGTCAACCTGCTGCCCGCCGACGGCAAGCTCTGCAGCTTCGACTGCATCTACTGCGAATGCGGCCTCAACGGCCAGCACCGTCCCGAGCTGAGGATGCCCACGCGTGAAGCCGTGCGCGAAGCCCTTCGCGCCAAGCTCGAGAGCATGAAGGCCGAAGGCGTCCTGCCCGACACGATCACCTTCTCGGGCAACGGCGAGCCCACCTCGCACCCCGACTTCGAGGGCATCATCGACGACACGCTCGCACTTCGCGACGAGTACGCGCCCAAAAGCCAGGTGAGCGTCCTCACCAACGCCACCCACATCGTCAGGGACGGCGTCTTCCGCGCGCTCCTCAGGGTCGACAACGCGCTCCTCAAGCTCGACACCGTCGACGAGGACTACATTCACCTCGTCGACCGCCCCACGAGCCGCTACGACCTGCCGAAGCTCATCGAGCGCATGAAGGCCTTCGAGGGCCGCTGCATCATCCAGACGATGTTCATGAAGGGCGAATGGGAGGGCCGAAGCGTCGACAACACGGGGGACGAATACGTCGATCCCTGGCTCGACGCCCTCAGGGACATCGGCCCCAGACTCGTGACGATCTACACGCTCGACAGGGAGACGCCGGGCAAGAACCTCCTCAAGGCGCCCCGCGAGCGTCTCGACGAGATCGCCGCCCGCGTGAACGCGCTCGGCATCCCGACCACCGTGAGCGGCTGAGCCCGCAAAGCGCGAACAAAAAAACTCCGCCTGACCAGAAGTCGGCGGAGTTTTTTCGTTGGGAGAGGAGCCGTCGCGGCGAACGGCCCTCAGGAGCTGCATCAGTAGCGGCGGCTTTCAAGCGCGGCGATGCGGTCCTCAATGGACGGGTGGGTCGCGAAGAGCGAACCGATGCCGCCCGAGATGCCGAAGCCCTTGACGGCGCCCGGAAGCTCGTTCTGGGCCTCCATGCCGCCGAGGCGGCGCAGGGCGTTGATCATGGGCTGGTTGGACTGCATGATCTCGGCGGCGCCGGCGTCGGCGTGGTATTCACGCCAGCGGGAGAAGTAGGCGACGACCATGCCGGCGAGGAAGCCGAGGCAGATGTCGAGGACAAGGCTCGTCACGTAGTAGCCGACGCCCGGAGCATCGTCTTCGTTGCGGAGGATCTGACGGTCGACCACCCAGCCGATGATGCGGGAGAAGAACACGACGAAGGTGTTCATCACGCCCTGAAGCAGGGTCTGCGTGACCATGTCGCCGTTCTTGACGTGGGAGATCTCGTGAGCGAGCACGGCCTCGACTTCGTCGCGGTTCATGATGTTGAGAAGACCCGTGGAGACGGCCACCATGGCGCTCGAGGCGGAGGCGCCGGTCGCGAAGGCGTTGGGCTCGCCTTCGTAGATGCCGACTTCAGGCATCGGGATGCCGGCCCTTTCGGCTTCGTGGCGCACGACGCCGACGAGGTAGGCTTCAAGACCGGGCTGGGGATTGTTCGTGTCGATCATCTGCACGCCCATGCTCATCTTGGCCATCTGCTTGCTCATGAGCAACGAGATGATCGAGCCGCTGAAGCCGACGACCATCGAGAAGATGAAGAGGGCGGAAAGGTTGAGGGACGAGCCCGCCATGGTGCCGAAGTTGACGCCGAACACCATCTGCACGACCGTGAGGATCACGCTGAGCATGATGAAGACGGCGAGGTTGGCGAGCACCAACAGACCAATGCGCTTAAACATACTGTTCCAATTTCCTTTTTTTTCTGCGTGGACAGAATGAGCGATGCTTGTTCAGGGAACGGCGGACGTTCCATCGCTCATGCAGCCGCCGTTCATTCATTGCTTAATTGTATGAAGACGCGACGTTCAATATGTTTGGCGTCATCACGACAATTGTAACAAAGGTCTCAAAATCACTTGGAGGAAGGCCTTGATGGCCGATCCCCGTGCAGGGATGCATGCCTCGCGCATGACCGAGGACTACTTGACGTCCTCGATGCGGCGCGGCGGGAAGCTGTCCCAGGCGCCGCAGCCGAGGCAGTGCCAGGAGAAGGACGAGGCAAGGAAGCCGCAGTTCGAGCACTGGTACTTCGTGAAGCGGCGGCCGTGACGCTGCAGGAGCGTGGCGAGGAGCTTCGTCTCCTCGTCGTCGGGGCGCTCCTTCTGACGAAGCGTCATCATGGTCGAGAAGGCGGAGAGGCTGGGACGCCTGGCGAGCATCTCGACGACGCTCTCGCCCGCCTTTTCAAGGCCCTCCCAGGCGGCGAGGCGCTTGACGGCCTCCTCCATCACGTCGGCGCCGCCGTTGTCGGCGAGCGCCTTGTGCAGAAGCACGACGGCCTCGTCCCTGCGGCCGAGCGCGTCGAGCGCATCGGCGACGCGGCCGACGACGAGCGGCAGGTAGGCGGGCGTGCGCTCCATGACGCCGTTCCAGCAGCGCAGGGCGCGTTCGGCGTTGCCGAGCGAGAGCGCAACGGCGCCTGCGGCGATGCCCGCACGCGGGGACTCGGGGCACTTTTCAAGCGCATGGCGGACGTGGTCGTCGGCAAGCTCGAAGTCCTTGCGGCGGACGGCCTCCTCGGCGAGCTCGCAGTAGTAGTGGGCGATCTCGGAGGCGAGATTTTCGCCCGCCTGCACCTCGAGCTGGCGCGAGACGTCGATGGCGGACGTCCACTCGTGCTCGATGCAGTAGATCTCAAGGAGCGCGCGCAGCGCGTCCAGATGTTCGGTGGGGTTGCGCAGGAGCCTGCGGTAGGTCTCCTCGGCGCGGTCGAAGAGGCCGGCGGTCATGTAGTCCTCGCCAAGGGCCTTGAGCGCCTTGACGCGGTCCTCCTCGGGGATGTCCTCGCGGTTGACGAGGTGGTTGTGGAGCTTGATCGCGCGCTCGAACTCTCCGCGGCGGCGGAAGAGCGTGCCGAGCACGTGGTGGAGCTCGATGAGCTCGGGGTCAAGCCTGACGACTTCGATGAAGGGATCGATGGCCTTGTCGGGACGGTCGCTCATGAGCATGGCCACCCCGCGCGAATACGCCTCGGGGAGCTGCCTGGAATTCCGCTCGCGCTCGCCTGCGTCGAGCCCGCGGGCCCACCAGCCTGCGGCGAAGAGCACGGGGATGAGGACCAGATACCAAAGTTCGGATTCCATAAAAGGCCTTTTCTTGTCGTTAGTCAGGATTCGGTGACATTGTGGCACGCGATGCGGGCTCGGGACAAATCCCGCGCCCGCATCACGAAAAAAGGCTGCCGGCATTTTCATGCCGCAGCCTTTTTTGTGTTCCTCAGGGGACCGTCGGACCGGAGCCCTTCGATCCCCGCGGATCAGCTTCGTTCAGAATTACTTCTGTTCGAGCTTGGCCTTGAGGAGAGCGCCGAGGTTGGTCGTGCCGGAGGCAGCCGTGGCATCGGCGTTGAGACGATCGAGAGCGTCACGGGCTTCAGCAGCGTCCTTCGCACGGATGGAGAGCTGGATGGAGCGGTTCTTGCGGTCGATGTTCGTGATGAGAGCTTCGACTTCGTCGCCGGCGGAGAGACGCGTCGTGGCGTCTTCAACGCGGTCGGCGGAGATTTCAGCAGCGCGGAGGTAGCCTTCGACGTCGTTGCCGAGGTCGATGACGGCGCCCTTGGCGTCAACGGACTTCACCGTACCCTTGACGAGCGTGTTCTTGTCGTGGGTGGAAGCGAAGTTGGAGAACGGATCGCCGCCCATCTGCTTGATGCCGAGGGAGATGCGTTCACGTTCCGTGTCGATCGCGAGAACGACGGCTTCGAGTTCGTCGCCCTTCTTGTACTTGCGAACGGCTTCTTCACCGGACTCGTTCCAGGAGAGGTCGGAGAGGTGGACGAGACCGTCAATGCCGCCCGGGAGACCGATGAACACACCGAAGTCGGTGATGGACTTGATCTGGCCGGAGACCTTGTCGCCCTTCTTGTGGGACTGGGCGAAGTCTTCCCACGGATTCGGCTTGCACTGCTTCATGCCGAGGGAGATGCGGCGGCGTTCTTCGTCGATGTCGAGAACCATGACTTCGACTTCATCGCCGAGCGTGACGACCTTGCGCGGATCGACGTTCTTGTTCGTCCAATCCATTTCGGAGACGTGGACGAGACCTTCGATGCCGGCTTCGACTTCAACGAAGGCACCGTAGTCGGTGATGTTCGTGACCTTGCCGAAGAGGCGGGTGCCCTGCGGGTAGCGGCGGGCGATGCCGACCCACGGGTCTTCGCCGAGCTGCTTGAGGCCGAGGGAGACGCGGTTCTTGTCCTGGTCGAACTTGAGAACCTTGGCTTCGAGTTCCTGACCAACCTGAACGACTTCGCTCGGGTGGCGGACGCGACGCCAGGCGAGGTCTGTGATGTGGAGGAGACCGTCGATGCCACCGAGGTCGACGAAGGCGCCGTAGTCGGTGATGTTCTTGACGATGCCCTTGACGATGGCGCCTTCCTTGAGCGTTTCGAGGAGCTTGGCGCGTTCTTCGCCCATGTTGGCTTCAACGACGGCACGGCGGGAAACCACGACGTTGTTGCGCTTGCGGTCGAGCTTGATAACCTTGAATTCGAAGGTCTTGCCTTCGTACGGCGTCGTGTCCTTGACCGGACGGGTGTCCACGAGGGAGCCCGGGAGGAAGGCGCGGATGCCGTTGGTCATGACGGTGAGACCGCCCTTGACCTTGCCCGTGACCGTACCGGTGACGAGTTCACCGGATTCGAGAGCCTGTTCGAGGTTCATCCAGGCGGCGAGGCGCTTGGCCTTGTCGCGGCTGAGGATCGTGTCGCCGTAGCCGTTTTCGACGGATTCGATGGCGACGGAGATGAAGTCGCCCGGCTGGACGGTCACTTCACCACGGTCATCCTTGAACTCTTCGATGGGCACATAGGCTTCGCTCTTGAGGCCGGCGTTGACGACGACGAAGTTGTAGTCGACGCGGACGACTTCAGCGGTGATGACTTCACCCTGACGCATTTCCTGGTGAGCGAGGCTTTCGGCAAAAAGCTCAGCGAAGGATTCGGGCTTGTTGGTTTCGTTGGTCATTGTTTGAAATAAAGATACACACCCGCAGCAGAAGGCCTTGGGCGGAGTTGATGAAAATGCAAGACGCCCCTTCGGGCGACCTGCGGAAAAAATGAACGCTTATTCTACGACAACTTTTTGGTCTCGTCCCACCACTCGAGGACTTTTTTTACGACTTCCTCGATGCCCATGTCGGACGTGTCGAGAAGACGTGCGTCCTCGGCGGGCTTCAGAGGCGCCGTGGCCCTCTGGCTGTCGCGGCGGTCGCGCTCCTCAAGATCGGCGGTAAGCGCCTCGAGGTCGGCCGTTTCGCCGCGTTCGAGCAGCTGGCGGTACCTGCGCTCGGCGCGGACCCTGGCCGTTGCGGTCATGAAGACCTTGAGCGGAGCCTCGGGGAAGACCACCGTGCCCATGTCCCTGCCGTCGGCGACGAGGCCGGGCAGGCGGGCGGCGTTCTTCTGCAGCGCGAAGAGCGCGGCGCGCACGCCGGGCACCACGGCCACGCGGCTCGTGGCGGTGCTGACTTCCTCGGCACGGATGGCCGTCGTCACGTCGCGGCCGTCGAGAAGGATGCGGCCGCCCTCGAACACGGGGGAGAGCCCCTGGGCAGCCGCCGTGAGCGCCTGCGCGTCGTCAAGGTCGATCCCCTTCGAAAGGGCGTCGAGGGTCGCGATGCGGTAGAGCGCGCCGCTGTCGAGGTAGTGGAAGCCGAGCGCGTCGGCGACTCGGGACGCGATCGTGCCCTTGCCGCTCGCGGCGGGGCCGTCAAGCGTAATAACCGGAATGCTGTCTGTCATGAAATCTCTCGTCTGTTGGCTCGCCCGGCGGATCTCTTCGCGCAGGCGAAGCCATCAGTCTACAACAGGGTAGGATCCGAGGAGGCGCCAGTGCTCGGCCCTCGCCTCCATGGCCGCAAGGGCGTCGCGAACGGCGGGGGTCTCGATCGAGCCCTCGACGTCGATGAAGAAGTTGTAGTCCCAGAAGCCGTTGCGGGCGGGACGGCTCTCGATGCGGACCATCTGCACGCCGTTCTCGGCCATCGGCGTCATCATGCCGTAGAGCGAGCCCGGCACGTTGGGCACCGAGAAGACGATGCTCGTCTTGAAGGCCTTCGGGGTCTCGAGGATCGTCTCGGGCTCGCGCGCCATCACGAGGAAGCGCGTGCGGTTGCCCTCGCCGTCCTGAATGCTCTCGGCTGCGGCGCGCAGGCCGTAGATGTCGGCCGCCACGATCGCGGCAATCCCCGCCGCGCCCCGCTCGATCGAGGCCCTGCGGGCCCCTTCGGCATTGGACGAGACGGCGATGCGCTCGGCGTCGGGCATGTGGCGCGAGAGCCACCCCCTGCACTGCGCGAGCGCCTGCGCATGCGCGTAGACACGCCTGACGTCCTCGAGACGCTTCTCGAGCGTGAGCAGGTTGTGGACGACGGGCACGGACACCTCGCCCACGATGCAGAGGCGGCGCTCGAGCAGCAGGTCGAGCGCGTGCGTGACCGTGCCGTTCGTGTTGTTTTCGATCACAATGACGCCGAAGCGGGCCTCGCCGCTCTCGACCGCGTCGAGAACGGCGTCGAAGTCGGGCTCGGCAATCGCCTTCGCCTCACGTCCGAAGAAGGCCCTGACGGCCTGCTCGGAGAAGGTCCCCGCAGGCCCGAGAAAGGCGACGACGCCGTCAGTGACGCTCGACATGGCGCCCCGCGAAGTCGCGCATGAAGGCGGTGAGCTTCTCGACGCCCTCCATGGGCATCACGTTGTAGAGCGACGCGCGCAGGCCGCCCACGGAGCGGTGGCCGGCGAGGTTCGTCAGGCCCTGGGCCTCGGCCTCCTTCACGAAGACGGGCAGGAGCGTCTCGTCGGCGAGCGTGAAGACGACGTTCATGCGGCTGCGGGCTTCGGGCGCGATGCGGCTCACGTAGAAGTCGCCCATGCTGTCGATGGTGTCGTAGAGAAGGGCCGAGCGCTCCTTCGCGCGACGGTCCATCTCGGCGACGCCGCCCTGCTCGTCGACCCAGCGGGCCATCAGCATGGCGGTGTAGAACTGAAGCACGGGCGGCGTGTTCTGCAGGCTGTTGTTTCTGGCGTAGACGCTCCAGTCGAGCATCTGCGGCACGGTTTCCGCGGCGCAGCCGAGCTGGTTGCGGCGCACGATCACGCAGGCGAGGCCCGCAGTGCCGAAGTTCTTCTGAACGCCGGCCCAGACGGCCGCATAGCGGGTCCAGTCGACGGGACGGCTCATGAAGTTGCTCGACATGTCGGAGACGAAGAGCGCGTCGTTGTCGTCAACGGCGGGCAGGCCCTTGAATTCGGTGCCGTCGACCGTTTCGTTGTCGCAGAAGTAGACGTACTCGACGTCGCGCGGAACATGGATCACGTTCGTCGGAAGCTCGCGGTTGTTGCCCGCCCAGAGCGTCGTCTCGCGGGAGACGCGGCGGCACTCCTCGCTCGCCATGCGCGACCAGGTGCCCGTGACGACGTAGCCGCCGCGGCAGCCCTGGGTGACGAGGTTGAGCGGCACCATGGCGAACTGCATCTTGCCGCCGCCCGGGCAGAAGAGGATCTCGAAGTCGTCGGGCACGGCCAGAAGCGACTTCACGCGGCTCTTGAGCTCGAGAAGGATCGCCTCGAAGGGCGGCTTGCGGTGCATCATCTCGAGAATGGAGTAGCCGTGGCCCTCGTAGTCGATGACGGCGTCGGAAACGCTTTTGAGAACGGACTCAGGCAGCATGCTCGGACCGGCGGCGAAGTTGAAGGGACGACCCATGACTATCTCCAGACAAAAAACGGCGGAACCATGAAAAAACGGATGCGCTGCAAAAAAGCGGCGCATCCGTTTATCTTAGGCGATCTCGTCAGCAATTGCCGACTGCAGAATCAAGCATCAGTTTTGATCCTGATCATCTCCGTCGACATCGACGGCGTCGTCGGAATCGGTCTCGGGAGCTTCGGACTCGTCGTCGGCGGGATCCTCGTCAACGAGCAGGTCCTCGTCGGAGACCTCGATGTTGAGCTTCTCGAGTTCGTCGTCGGCGCTCTTGACCGCGACTCGGCGCACCGAGGCGAGCGTGTCGTCGCCGGGGTTGATGAGGCGCACGCCCATGGCGGCGCGGCTCACGATGCTGACTTCGCCGGCGCTCGTGCGCACGACCTTGCCGCCCGTGGTGAGCATCATGATCTCGTCGTCGGGATCGGTGAGGACAGCGGAGACCATGCGGCCGTTGCGCTCCTTCGTGGAGATGGTGATCACGCCCCGGATGCCGCGGCCCTTGCGCTGATACTCGCTAACGAGGGTGCGCTTGCCGTAGCCGTGCTCGGTGGCGGCGAGCACGTACTTTCCCTCGTCGTTCGTGACGATGAGGGAGATGACGGACTGGCCTTCGTCGAGACGCATGCCGATCACCCCGTGGGCCGTTCGCCCCATCGGACGGAGGGCGCTCTCGGAGAAGCGGGCGCACTTGCCCGCATCGCTGAAGAGCATGATGTCGTCGCCGCCGTCGGAGACGGCCACGCCGACGAGCGTTTCACCCTCGTCGAGCGTCGTGGCGATGATGCCCTTGAGGCGGGCGTTCCTGAAGGCGGAGAGCGGCGTCTTCTTGATCGTGCCGCGGTTCGTGGCCATCACGATGAAGTGCTCGTCGTCAAAGCCCTGGATCGGAAGCATGAAGGAGATCTGCTCGCCCTCTTCGAGCGGAAGCAGGTTGACGATCGGACGGCCGCGGGTGTTGGACTTGCCCTCGGGCAGCTCGAAGACGTCGATCGGATAGACCCTGCCCGCCGTGGAGAAGCACATGATCACGTCGTGCGAGTTGGCGATGAAGAGCTCGGCAACCTCGTCGTCCTTCGTCATCTCCTGAACCTTGCGGCCCTTGCCGCCGCGCGTCTGGGCGTCGTAGTCGGCGAGGTCCTGGCTCTTGATGTAGCCGCCGCGCGAGAGCGTGACGACCATGTCGCGGCGCGGAATCAGGTCGCGCTTGTTGAAGTTCGGATCGCCCATGAGGTCGATCGTCGAGCGGCGCTCGTCGCCGTACTCCTCGCGGATGTTCTCGAGCTCCTCGCCGATGATCGCGTTGACGCGTTCGGGACGGGCGAGAATGTCGAGGCAGTCGGCGATGCTGGCCATCATGGCGGCGTAGTCGGCGCGGACCTTGTCCTGCTCGAGGCCGGTCAGGCGGCGCAGGCTCATCGCAAGGATGTTGTCGATCTGAACTCTGGTGAGGTAGTAGAGGCCGTCCTGCTGGATGCCGCGGACGGGGTCCATGTCCTCGGGATAGTAGCGGTGCATGTCCTCGACGCTGCGGCTGGCAAGCTCCTGAGCCATGGCCGTGGGCCAGCCGCGGCCGTAGAGCTCGTCGGCGGCGTCAGCCGGGGTCTTGGCGTTGCGGATGATGCGGATGAACTCGTCAAGGTTCGAGAGCGCAACCGTCTGGCCTTCGAGCAGATGGCCCTGAGCGCGGTACTTGCCGAGGCGGAAGACCGTGCGGCGCGTCACCACTTCACGGCGGTGCGACAGGAAGTGCACGATCATCTGCTGCAGGTTGAGCAGCGTCGGCTGGCCGTCCACGAGGGCGACCATGTTCATGCCGAAGCTCTCCTGCATCTGCGTCATCTTGAAGAGGTTGTTGAGCACGACCTCGGGCATGGCGCCCTGCTTGAGGTCGATGCAGATGCGGATCTCCTTCGAGGACTCGTCGCGCATTTCAGCGATGCCCTCGATCTTCTTCTCGCGCATGAGCTCGTGCATCTTCTCGTACATGACGCGCTTGTTGACCATGTACGGAATCTCGTCGACGACGATGCGGACACGGTCGCGGCCGAATTCCTCAAGATGCGTGCGGGCGCGCATGACCACGCGGCCGCGGCCCGTGCGGTAGCCCTGATGGACGTCGGAGATGCCGAAGATGATGCCGCCCGTCGGGAAGTCGGGAGCGGGCATCAGGCGGATGAGGTCCTCGATCGAGCACTCGGGATTGCGGAGCTGGTGCAGGCAGGCGTCGATCGTCTCGCCGAGATTGTGCGGCGGGATGTTCGTGGCCATGCCCACGGCGATGCCGGAGGAGCCGTTGATGAGAAGCTGAGGCAGACGGGTCGGCAGGACGACGGGCTCCTTTTCGGAGTTGTCGAAGTTCGGAACGAAGTCGACCGTGTCCTCGTTGATGTCGGCGAGCATTTCGCCGGCGATCTTCTCAAGGCGCACTTCCGTGTAACGCATGGCGGCGGGACTGTCGCCGTCGATCGAGCCGAAGTTGCCCTGGCCGAAGATGAGCGGATAGCGCAGCGAGAAGGGCTGGGCCATGCGCACGATCGTCATGTAGGCGGCGGAGTCGCCGTGCGGGTGGTACTTGCCGAGCACTTCACCCACAACGCGCGCGGCCTTCTTGGTCGGGTTGTTGTGGGTGTTCTTGATCTCGTTCATGGCATGAAGAACGCGGCGGTGCACCGGCTTCAAGCCGTCGCGCACATCGGGAAGCGCGCGGCCCACGATCACGCTCATGGCGTAGTCGAGATAGGAGCGCTTCATTTCCGATTCAAGCGAAATCGGAAGGAGCTCGTGCGCGACGCTCAGGGCGGATCCCTGAAGCGGGGCGTCGTCTTCCGCATCCTCGGCGGCTTCCGGGCCCTGCACCTGCGGCTCTTCCTTATTGTCTTTTTCGTCCATGCCGTTTATTCCTCTGGGTAAGGCCGACGCCTCGTCCCTGATCCCGGACGAAGCCTTCCGGCTCTTCTTTCCTTAAGTCTGTCTGACTGATGCGCGCAGGGTCCGGAGACCCGCCGCGACGACCGCTTCGCAGCCCGCCCTCTCGTGCGTGGCCGCGTCGGTCCAAACAATCTATTTTAACAGTTATTTGCCGCCTAAAACCCGAATACAATTGGCTGAAGTCCCGCACGGCGACAGGTTCCCGACACCGTCCGAAACCCTGTCGGCCCGCGCCGTTTTCGAGTCAAAAATCATGAGGTTGCGCATGACCGCCGACACGCTCGTCGAGGCCCGCTGGGTCATTCCCGTCATTCCCCGAAACACCGTTCTGGAGAACCACACCGTCGTCTTCTCGGGCGGCCGCATCGCGGACATTCTTCCGACCGAGGCCGCCAGAGTCCGCTACGCGGGTCTTGAGGCGAAGACGGTCCGCCTGCCCGCAGGCGTCGTCATGCCCGGCCTCGTCAACCTTCATACGCACGCGGCCATGAACCTGCTTCGCGGCAGGGGCGCCGACCTTCCCCTCATGGACTGGCTCACCAAGGAGATCTGGCCCGCCGAGGGACGCCTCATGAGTGCGGAATTCGTGCACGACGGCAGCCTGATCGCGGGCGTCGAGATGATCCGCTCGGGCGTCACCTGCTGCTCGGACCTCTACTTCTTCCCCGACGCCGCCGCCGAAGGCCTTCGCGAGGCGGGGCTGCGCTGCGCGACCGCAGGCATCGTCATCGGCTTCCCGTCCGCCTGGGCCGCGAACGACGACGAGTACTTCAGCAAGTGCGAGGCGCTCATCGAACGCTACAGCAGCAACCCGTTCGTGCGCGTGACCGTCGGGCCGCACGCGCCCTATACGGTGAGCGACGCCTCCCTTGCAAGATGCGCCGCCCTGAGCGAGCGCCACGGTCTGCCCGTGCACATCCACGTCAATGAAACCGCAGGCGAAGTGGAGGCCTCCCTCAAGGACCACGGCGAGCGCCCCGTCGCCCGCCTTGCCCGCCTCGGGCTCCTCAACGAGCGCCTCATCTCCGTGCACAGCGTGCACACGAGCAACGAGGACATCCGCATGCTCGCCGAGGCACGCGCATCCGTCTGCCACTGTCCGTCCTCCAACCTCAAGCTCGCCTCGGGCTTCGCGCCCGTCGCCAAGATGATGAAGGCGGGCATCAACCTCGGCATCGGCACCGACGGCGCGGCGAGCAACGACAAGCTCGACATGCTCGGCGAGACCCGCCTCGCGGCCATGCTCGCCAAGGCCGTCGCGGGCGGCACCACCTGCGCGAAGGTCTTCGACATGCTCGAGGCCGCGACGCTCGGCGGCGCGCGCGCCCTTCACTGGGACGATGAAATCGGTTCTCTGGAAATCGGAAAATGCGCCGACATGATCGCGGTCGACCTCTCGGGCATCGAATGCGGCCCCGTCACCGACCCCGCCGCCCAGCTGCTTTATTCGGCGGGCCGTGAACACGTGACCCACGTCTGGGTTGCAGGCAGGCTTGCCGCAGGCGAAGGCTCGGAGCCGAGAGACGACGCTGCTCGCACGCTGCTCGAAAAGTGGGCGCCCCTCATTTGAGGCCCCGTGCGGTCACAGCGGCGGCCGGGACGGGTTTTTCCCTCCCCGATAAATCGGCTTTAGGTGTAATACGGGATGTCCAGCGGTGGAAATCGTTGCGGAAATCTGACAGAATGAACTTAGATATTGAGCCATTTGACCCCGCAGGACAGCACTGGCCTACGCACGCTTGACGTGTTCGGTGTATCCTGTCCGAGTTAACGGGCAAGACATCTGGGTGATCTGTTTGTAGCCGGCAGTCCTGTTGGTGACAAATCGTCCATCCCGTTTAAGCTTCCTGAACTTTTTGAGGATAACAACAATGAAGACTTCTCTGAAGATTGGCGGTCTCGTGGCCGCTATGATGCTGGCGGTGTCGGGCGCTTCCTTCGCTGCCGACCAGGTCAGCCCCTATGTCCACTCCGCTGACGGTCAGATCGTCAAGAGTGGCTTTGGTCTCTGCTGGCGCACCAACTTCTGGACGCCCGCTCTCGCCGAAGCCTCCGGTGAAGGCTGCCAGTGCGACGCCGACGTTCTTCCTGCCGAAGCTTGCCAGCCGAAGCAGGCCGCCGCACCGGTTGCTCCCGCTGCCGAAAAGGTGACCTTCTCCGCCGACATGCTCTTCAACTTCGACAAGTCCACCCTCAAGGATGAGGGCAAGGTCGTTCTCGACGACCTCGTCTCCCGTCTCGCTGGCGTGAACGTTGAAGTCATCCTTTCCACCGGCTATGCCGACCGTCTCGGTAAGGACGCCTACAACGAAAAGCTCTCCGCCGCTCGTGCTGAATCCGTCAAGGCCTACCTCGTCTCCAAGGGCGTGGACGCCAACCTGATCCAGACCGAAGGCCGCGGTGAGGCCGATCCGGTTGTTGACTGCCCGAACCCCTCCGCCAAGGGCCAGGTCAAGAACTTCCGCGAACTCGTTCAGTGCCTCGCTCCGAACCGCCGCGCCGTGGTTGAAGTCGTCGGTACGCGTCAGTAATTCCTGACTGAAGTTCCGTGAGGGCGCGCTCAAGCGCCCTCGGCAAGCCCTCGAATGCCAGACGTTCGAGGGCTTTCTTTATTCCTCTTCTCAGGACAGCACGACCATGACCATCAGGCTTTTTCTCTTCGACCTTGACGGCACCCTCGTCGACACCGCACCCGACCTTGCGCTCGCCGTCAACATGGTGAGGACCGCCCGGGGCATCGCCCCGCTTCCCGAAGAGGAGCTCCGCCCCTACGCGAGCAGGGGCGCCCCCGGCCTTCTCGGCAAGGCCATGGGCATCGGCAGGGACGATCCCGCCTTCCCCGCCCTCAGGACCGAATTCCTCGACAACTACGCCGCCCACATGACGGACCGATCCCGTCCCTTCGAAAGCGTCCCCGCCATGCTTGAGGCGCTCAGGGCCGCAGGCATCCGGACGGGCGTCGTCACCAACAAGGTCGAGCACCTTGCGCTCAGGCTCACGGGCGACCTCGGACTCGACGGACAGCTTGACGTCGTGCTCGGCAGCGACTCCGAAGGCTGCGCGATGAAGCCCGCGCCCGACTCCCTGCTGACGGCCGCCCGACTCACGGGCATTCCCGTCACGGACATCCTCTACGCGGGCGACGACCCGAGAGACGTGGCGGCGGCGCATGCGGCGGGCATGCCCTGCGCGGCCTGCACCTGGGGCTATGCGGTCACGCCGCCCGAAAGCTGGGGTGCGGATCTTGTTGCACATTCGCCCGCCGAACTCGCGGCATGGGCCGTGCAGCTCAACGCTCATGCGTTATAATGGTCATCCTTCATACAGGGGGGCGCCTTGGCTTCGACGGGGACGCGGACGCTGTATGGGGCATGTCGAGGTGCAGTCACCTCGTAAATCCGCTGCAAACAATTAAACGCCAACAACAAGCGTTTCGCTCTCGCTGCTTAATGCGAGATGCTGCACCGGTTTGTCTCTGGGCCGGATCGAGCAATCGACAGCAGTATCATTTGACAGAGTCTAGGATGTGCGGGCGTCGCCGACGCGCTTCCGAAATCAAGGTGACTGGCTGGATGCCGGCCCGCCGCTCGGCAGGGCATCCGGTGAGATTCAAATCATGCGGCTAAGCATGTAGACCCAACAGAAAAAGGTTTCCGGACGCGGGTTCAACTCCCGCCGCCTCCACCAATTTAAGGCACTGAGTAGCTCTCACAGGCTCTCAGTGCCTTTCTATTTCTATCGCTTTCCCCTTGCGTCACAACGGGTTAGAGCCATATTGAGGCTCTCGGCGCCTCTCAATCCCTCTCAGTTTCTCTCTATTTATCTCGAGTCCGTAAGGTATCCGAGAGGGTTTCCACGAAAAAAGCTATGCACGGCGCCCTATATCGGATACCATAAAACCGAGGAAAAAAGGCCATACGGATACCTTTCAGCCTCAAACCGCCTGCAACACAGACAAAAATCGAGAAACAATGCCCAAAATTACGGCGCCGCTCACGTGGAGAGCGGTTAAGGCACTGAAAAAGACGACCAGCCTAGGAGGTATCCCCGGCTTTACGCTCCGCATTCGTGAGAACGGGGACGGCTCCACGTCGAAAACCTACATCATGCGCCCCGTATTCCCCGACGGGACGCGCCGCACCGTTACTCTCGGCTCATTCGATGTACTCACCTATGCCGAGGCCGCACAGAAGGCGCATGAAGTGCGCGCCGCCATTTTTGCAGGTGCCGAACTCCCCACCAAGTCGACCAATAAAAAGGCAGAGAAGACAAACGCTCTCACCGTCTCAGAATTGTTTTTCAGTTGGCAGGATGAGCAGGCCACACGCGGCCGCTGGAAAAACCCCGAGAAGGAAGTACGAGACAATCGGAGCCGTTTTCTTACCTACCTCCCCGAAGATATCCGAGAGACGGCGGCCGCCTCTCTCACCGTCGACGCTCTCGCAAGCGCCGTACTGGACGCATGGACAAACCGACACGCCTCAGCCGTTCGAATGCTCAAGGCTCTCGAGTGCGCGTACTCCGACGCCATCGAACTAGGCCGCATCCCGCCGATGCTCAACCCTGCCGCCGCTCGAGGCCTCGCAATCCGCCTGCCGGTGTTCGATACGGATGAGAACAGCAAACACCACGGCGCCCTGCCCGTGGAGGATATCCCCGCATTCTTTGCCGCCCTCCTCAACCGCCCCGCCATATCACCAGCGGCCGGGGTTATCGCTTTCGCCATCCTGACTGCCGCGCGCTCAGGTGAGACGCTCCCGACGCAATGGGATGAGGTAGACCTAGAGGCAGGCCTGCAACGCATCCCCAAAGACCGCACAAAGACCGGCGGCAATCTTGATAGATACGTACCGTTGAGCTCTCAGGCCGTCGACGTGCTCCGGCGCATGCCTGATTTTCGAGCGCTGGGCGTCCCTCATGTATTCACCAATATGCAAAACCCTAAAGCCGGGCATATCTCCCCCAACGCTTATTGGAATCTCCTCAAGCGCATGCACACAGTACGCCAACAAACAGAGGGGCGCCGTTGGATTGATCCCCAGCTATCGGCACAGTACGGCTATGAAGTCCCGATGACGGTTCACGGCACGGCGCGCGCTACGTTTAAGGCGTGGGCGAAAGACGGAATCACCTACGGCCATCCCGCCTACCCCGAGGCTCTACTGGAAAGGTGCCTAGACCATTCCGAGAAGTACGGCGGCGCATATGACAGAACGGCGCCGAGAGGCGATATGCGGGAAGTATTCGAGGCGTGGGGGCGCTATTGCTTTAGCAAGGTAGACAAAACCTAAATGGCCGTTTTCTACTGACCACACCGACCACACTACAAAAAATTATTTTTTATCCTTATATTCCTCTCTCTTACAGGCTTTTCTTTCTTTCCTTTTGTGGTCAATAGCTCCGACCACATACCGACCACACACAACGATTGTTGACCACAGCCCCGAATACGGCGCCTTGAGCGGGGCTGTGTAGCTCCCCAACGGCCAAAACCCGAGACGCTGGACGCGCCGCCGCGTACCGTTCCTGTGCCGCTGGGCTTGCGACTCTCAAGAGCGGTTTAAATGAGTGCTCGCATGCTCAGGTACGCCGAAGGTACTGCGAACAAGGGTTAGGGATGCGGGTGCTAGCGAGTCCCAAAGGTCGTCTAGTTATTGGTTTTGAAAATGTGGTCAGACCACAGGCACAAGCCGAGAGGCGTCCTACTCCTAAGCCTTTCCACGTGTTTTAGATATTTATGTTTGAGACCACACACGACAGACCACAGGCACAAACCGAAAAGCGTCATACTCCTACGCTTTCACTCCCCGAGGCGGCTCAATCGTGAGACCGAGATCCGTAGTTTTCTCTGTGCGCGCTCAATTATGGAGGTGCTGGGAAAGCGCACCGAAGGAGCGGGGCTATGGAAACCCAACGGCCAAAACCTGAGGCGCTGGACGCGCCGCCGTGGCCGTGTAATGCGGTTGAGCGCTCCTATGTTGCGGGGCTTGCGGCTCTCGAGAGCGGTTTAATTGAGTGCGAGGAGCGGGAGGCGACCTAGATGTGTGGGTTTGCAAAAAGTGGTCAGACCGCCGGCACAAGCCGAGAGGCGTCATACTCCTACGCTTTTCACTCCCCGAATCGGCTCAATATCACCGGCGGCCGCCGGCGCACACGCACCCCCATAGGGGGGGATTAAAAGTAAAAAATATTCGACCTTCTAGACCGCGCCCCTAGGTAATTTGGTATGCGTGCGATTCGCAAACTTTTTGACCTTTTAGCGCCATCCCCGTAGGCGCCTCTATACCTTATGCCGCAACGGTTAGCGGCTTTTTCTCTCAACGCAGGCGCCGGCAAAAACGCAAGAAAAGCGGCCTCAAAATGCAGCCGATTTGAGCAAAAATGCAGCACGCCTCGCGCGCGCGTGAAAGCATGTTTTCCGACGCTCTCAGCATCAGGCATTTAAGGCCGTACCTCGGCGCCCCTAACCTCATACAATGGAATGAAGCGCACGCCTCGGGAGTAGCTAACCGATGCGAAAGGAGCGGTTGTTCTCTCCGCTCCTTTACGCGCCATTAACGCCGACCGAGAGAACAAAGAGAACAACCATGTACGTAGACCCCGACGCGCGCGGCTTTGTTTTACCGTCGACGCTTTCCGCCTCATTGGGTGAATACCTATTAACGTCCGCACTCCTCAGCCCTAAGCCTTTTACGCCGTGGGCAACTCTACCGACTCATGAAGAGGCTATAGAGGCCTTTTGCTTTCGTCTCGCAATCGCGCCCGGTGTGCCTGTTACCTGCACGCTCGACTATGACGGGTACCGCTGTATCTGTTGGCATGCCGCTCTAGGCGCCATATTCACCACAACCAACGGCCAACCATCAGGGCAAACGATTACTGCCGCCTGTGCCGCTCCCGTGCTCTCCTCCATTCGAAAACAGCTGGATGAGGCGTATTCACAAACGAAAACCGCTATACGCTCCGCAGGCGCGGACAATCCCTCATCAGGAGTAGTTACGTTTACGACTGAGAACCAACTGGAGACGCCCATGGGGAAACAATGGGCGATTGATGCTTTACGTAGTTTGCTCCCCGAGTACCACGAAAACGAGAGCACAGCTCAAACCTACGGCCTTGATCCCGCCGAGATAGGAGGCGCACGAAAGCCGACGAAAGAAACCGCCGACGCGCTCAACGCCTCTATTCGTGCCGTACTCCGAGAAAGCATGCACCTACAGGGGCTTCACATCCTCCTATGCTCGGCCGAGGCTATGCCGGCAATAGATACGGGATTACTCGGCGCTCTATCCGGTGCTGTATGCCGCGCTTGCATGCGTGCCGGTGCCGCCTGTGAGAGATTCGCTCAAGCCATCAACACGGCACAAAAGAACACTGCCGGCGGCAAGCGAGGAGCGAGAAGCATTGCCGATGCGCTCCAAGAAAAGGGAATCACGCTCGAACAGTTCTCCGAGGAATGTTTGCAATTCTATGAAGCGCACCACATGCGCGGGAAAGGAGGCGCCGAAGATACCTACAACGAGACGGCCGCTCATATGCGAAAGAAATACGGCCTCGAGCGCTTTAACCGGAAGGCATGCGAGAACCTGTGCATTCAAGCGAGAAAGGCACGGAACGCCCGGCAAACCCCCAATAATTAATTTTTAGGGGATATCGCACCCCATTAATTAATTTACAGAGTGCGCCGAGGGTAGGCGCCCTGCATCATTGCCCCAAGTGCCGCGTGATAGGCACTGAGAGCCTTAGAGAGCGCTTCACGGAACCGAAACACAACGGGAATGAATGATGCAAAAACAAACCCATGAAAGCGCCGACAAGGCGGCCGCGCTTTTCACCGTCGACGGGTGCGCCTTTTGGGACGTTAAGGCCGTTGCGGCTTTCCTCGGCCTGTCCCTCGCTTCAACCTATCGCCTGTGTTCGCGCCCAGATTTTCCCCAGCGGTACCGATTCACGCCCCACATCGTGCGCTGGAAACGCGCCGAGGTTGAACAATGGGCAGACCGCCTGACGCCGGCTAACCTGAGCATAGGTGCTCAGGCATGACGGCCGCAACAAGCGCACAGCCGGCGCGCCCCTGTGCTAAGATGATTGCACCTATTCGCAAGAATGGGCGCGGGCGTGGAAACCCGCCGATCAGCACAAGGCGCAATGCCGCCGCGCCAACTCTTTTCGAGCACGTGGCGTTTTCTTTTGGCGGCATTCGCAATCATGGCACTATTGCGCCCTCTTTCTTCATGGGCGTATTGCATCCGCAGATTTTGACGGGTGGCCGTGAGGGAGGCTCTCGAGCCTGCCGCTTCCTTGTGCGCGGTATTTCCACCCCTCACGGCCTGCCCTCCCCGTGGAAAGGGAGAGCAGTTCTACAGTTTGCACAAGGAGCATTCGTCATGATGCGAACTCTAAGCCGCAGTGTATCTACGGCATTCCCCTCCATACCTGAACCTATCTTCCTGCCCGTCCAGTCGTGCCACAAGCGCGTCGAGGAGCGTCCGCAGGTCAACACCTTTGCCGATGTGGCCGATGGGCTGGAGCGCCTTTTAGAACGCTGCACGGAACGTGCTGCATTCATCGAAAGCGCGCCTGCCGATTGCCGGCACAAACAAGCCGCACGCAACGCACTCCGAGGCTATCTCTCTGACCTCCTCGACCTGTGCGCCGATGTTCAGGCAATCGCAGAGACGGCCGGCCGTCCCGCTCACGCCTACACCGTGGAGGCTCGAGCATGACTGCTAACAGTCTGCCTGAACGTGTGGAGAGCCTTTCGGATTTGCTCCCGCTCCACGCTACGGCTCTCACGTCCATTCGTACACTGCCGGCGCCTTACCTAGACGCATGCGGCCGCCTACTGGAGAAGCTCGACACGTCAGCACATGGAGCATTAACGCGCCTCATCAATGCGGGGCAGACGGCACCGGCAGAGGAATACCCCGACATTCTCGACGCGCTCCACGCCGTCAACAGCGAAATAGCGTTCATACGAAAAACGGCCAACCGTCTCACATGGCGCCGATACACCGAAGAGGAGGAGGAAAAATGACACCTGCCAATTACACGCTTTTAGAGCTCTACGAGCACCTGCCGAACGCCGCCAACATGCTCCACCTTCTCAAAACGGGGGATGCACTCGCAGAGAAACTGGGAAAAGCGGCCGAACGACTCCGCCAACATGAGGCACTGGGAGACCTCGAGGCCTTTACCTTCCGGGTGCGCCTCACTCGAGCCATCGAATACTGGGAACGCGAACGAAACGACCGTTTAGAGAATCTCAAAGGGGGCGGCATCATCCGCCTTTATAAGCTCTGCGATGACATGTGGTTTGCCCATCAGGAAGAAAAGCTACTTAAGCCGCTTGCACAAGCCGGACGCCTTCTCAAGCGTCTCGACCGCGCACAAGAAAGGGGGAACAAATGACGTACAACCTATTCGACCAGAAAGAAAAGCAAACGACCGACATAGAAAACAGAACGGCCGGACTGCATCCGATATGCGGACAGGCTCTCAAAGCCTTCGCTGGACAGGCGCTAACCCCCAGCGAGTATTGGCAGGGGCTCCGAACCATCCTCCGCCGCGCCCATAACGAATTGATTTGTTTCTATTCGGAGCTGGACGCCTACAGAGACGATTCCGAGGCATTGGCCATTAGGCTCAAGATTGAGGCCGCTTTTCTTCGCTTTTCCTCCCCGTCCGACTGCAAGGCCATTGAAAAGCTCTCGAGGGAAAGCCGAGAACGCGCCGTCAGTCGCATTAACGCAAATCGGAACGCCGACCCCGCAGTACCTTTAGACGAAACGGAACTACGCTCAATCGTCCTAGAAACGCTGGATATCGTCTCTGAATTAGGGAGATATCTCAAGAAAGCCAAAACGCGAAACTAGGCGCCCAGCATCTACCCAATAACAGCACCCACAAAAAAGAACAGCACCGCGCATTTAACTGAAAAAAGAGAGGCCGGAAAGGAGCAACCCCGACCGGCCTCAATCTTCAATAGTACGAGAACACACCACGCAACGGGTGTATTTTCGCACACCCCGCGCACCGGCGACAGAAAGCCGAGGCGCGAAAGGCTTGAAAAATGGATTTTTTATTTACATGCTCCGATAACGTGTTGGATGCCTATGGGTGGCGTACTGTATCCGTCGACTTTCATGAGTTTACGGAACACGTACTAACGGCCGGCATCAACATCGAACCGAATAAAGGGAAAACGAATCTCCCGGCCGTCTGTGTTGCTCCGCTCTCCGGTGCTCCCGCCGAGGGGCTCTCTCGAGCCGGCGCCGATGCACGCCCTACTGCCGTGCTCATGCTTGACGCCGATGAAGCAACGGCCGAGCAATACGCCCGAGTAAAAGCCGCAATCTCTGCACTCCCGGGATTCATGTACACGACGGCCACGCATAACAAGCCAAAGAAGGGCATAGCCTGCCCGCGCTTCCGTGTAATGCTGCATCTTGACCGGGCAGTGACTCACGAAGAAAGGCAACGCCTCATCGTTTATTTCATGGCGTTGTTTGGGCTCCCTGTCGACGCATCGAACCTCAACGCTACACAACCGATGTTTATTGCATGCAAAGGCGCCGAGATAACGCACGGAGACCCGGCCGCATCTCCTATCAACGTAGGAGAAGCGCTCGAGAAGGCGCCGGCGATTGACGCTGTACGCGCCGCATCCGGCACGCGCAAGTCGAAAGGCACAAAGACCAACGAAACAAAAACGGCCGAGCATGCCGCCCCCGACGGTACAAGCGCACCCGGCCGCACGCTTGCCGGCCTTGATCCTGTACTAGAGCGCCTCTTAGCTCTCGGCCTTACTGACGGAGTAGCACGCCCGGACGGCGGCATGGTTTGCACCTGCCCTTTTGAGGATGAGCACACAACAGAAGGCGGCCGAACGTCTACGGTTTTTTATCCTGCCGGCACTGACGCCAACAGAGATAAGAACGGGGAACCGTTCCGCCTCGGCCATTTTTCCTGCCTTCACGGGCATTGTGCAAACAGGCCGCTTTCGGACTATTGCGAACGCCTCGGCATCGACTATCAGGAATATGTTCGCTATTGCAACGGAGACACTCCGACCGCGTTTAAGAGCACAGAGAGCGGCACACGCTTTCGCGTCGACGCCGCCGGCACCTATGCCCAGCGTATGGGTAAGGACGGCTCCCCGCTCCCTGAGAGACGCATAGCAGGCACCGTTCGCGCTACGGGAACACTCTCGAACGTCAACGGTAGCGGCTGGGCTTTGTTAGTTGAGTGGAGAGACCGAGGGGGCGCCTATCGGCGCGGACAGTTCGAATACGCGAATACCGTCAAGCAAAACGCAACGGATGCACTCAAGGTGCTCGCAGACGGCGGCCTTCTCATCAATGGCCGATCTTCTGCCGCCCTTTTGCTTGACTACCTTTCGTCCGTGCCAACGCTCCGACTGCCGCACACAACGGCCGTTGACCGTTGCGGGTGGTTCAAACCGAAGGACGCCGAAGGGCGCGTATTCGTTCTCTCTGCCGGCACCATTGGACAGAATGGAGAGCCAACGACAGCTTATGTATTCAGTGGAGGGAGTGCCGCCAACCTCGGCACACGTGGAGCGCTGGACGATTGGAAAAAGGCTGTAGCGTCTCGCGCCGCCGACTCCTCTAGAATCGGGCTGGCTATCTGTGCCGCATTCGCCGCGCCCTGCCTCGACCTGCTGGACGCCGAGGGAGGATGCTTCAACCTCTACGGCGCAAGTTCTAAAGGGAAGTCCCTCGCATTGCGCTCCGGTGCGAGTGTATACGGCAAACCCTCCAACGGGGAAGGCGGCTACATACATTCATGGGATAACACAGCTACGGCCATTGAGCTACTCATGGCAGGGCATAACGATCTATTGCTGTGCCTTGATGAAGGCGGACGGAACAACGGCAGGGATATTGGCCGCACCATCTACGCCCTCGCCAACGGCATAGGACGCGGACGCGGCACCGTTGAAAACAATCAAATAGGCCTTAGAGCGTCTCACCATTGGCGCCTGTTAGGGCTTGCAAGCTCCGAGAAAACAACGGCCGAACTCCTACAGGCTGCAGGGCAGGCCGTCAACGCCGGGCAGGAGGTACGCCTAGCCGATGTACCGGCTGTAGCTGTGCGCGATGATTTGGGGATTTTTGAGCGGGTGCGAGTCGACGGCAAGACCGACGCCGAGGCCATCGAAAAGGCAACAACCGAACAATACGGGACGGCCGGCGCGGCATGGCTCCGATATCTGACGGCTCACACAACCAAGGCAAGGGAACAACTCAAGCTACACGCCGAGGCATTCCGCAAAACCATAGCCGAAGGAATGCACCTCGGCACTCAGGCCGGGCGTGTGCTCGACCGTTTTGCATGGTGCGCCGCCGCTGGAGAGGTAGCGAGTGCGCAAGGCTTGACCGATTGGCCTGCCGGCTTTGCCTCTGAAAAGGTAGCCGCATGCGCTCGAGCCTGCCTGCCGCGTTTCTCGCAAGACCGTGAAAAGGTTCACGCGATAAAGAGACTGCTGGAGGCCACGACTACGGGAATTGGCCGTTTTGTCGACGCCGACGCGAACACACACGCGCCGACCTCAGATATTTACGGTTATTCCTATGCCTGTGATGAGGAGGGGCGCCGCGTATGCCCGTTCGAGACGTTCAGCGCCGCCGAGAACGATAGGATTGAGACGGCACCGGCTACGCGCCTGACCGCCTGCCTCATCCTTAAACCTGCATTCGAGAAGCTGTGCGCCCCTCTCCCGAAAGAGACTGCCGCCGTATGGCTCGAGAGCGCAGGTGTGCTCAAGGTTATCGGAGCCCGAAAGGGCGCGGGGCATGGCGTCTCTCGCATCAGAGAGATACGCGGCCGAGGTACTCAGTGCTCAGGTTATCTCGTATTGCCCCATAAGATCGAACAGCTTGCCGAGAGCCTCGGCGCATAACAAACAGCCGTAAAAAGCGAAGGAAAGGGCGCCAATGGCGCCTTTTTCGCTGTGTGGGCAGAGAAAACGCAAACCCATTGCCCACACACCAGACCACAACAAAAGGCTTGCGGCACAGCGTAAATTAGCCTTTTCAGCAGCACCCGCGTTTTCGGGCGTGGTCATACCCTCTGACCATATGTTTTAGCTACTGCCGCAGGCGTTTTGAGGCATTTTTAGAGGCGTGGTCATTGTGGGCAGTGATTTTGGGGGTATAGGTTTAAATATCTCTCTATCGGCTCCGATTGCCGGCACCAACAGACGGCCAAAACAACCGTTTATGGCATCAACATGCACGCCGACGGAAAGCCCCAAGCAAATCAAAGAGTGCCTGCACGGCGCCCCCAGTAGCAGGCATGCGCCAACCAGTGAGAAGCGTGTGGAGGATTGACCGGCAAACCCAACACAGCACCGACCACACCGACAGAAAAAAGGCATGCTGCCCGAGTCAAAAAAGCGGCCGTTGTGGAACCCCTCGAGCCTCCATTTTTTGCCCTAGTGGCGTTCCGTTAGGTATCCGAGATGGTATCCCGTAGAAAAAGCGCCCTCTAAACGCCTGTGCCGCAATATGGTTAAATGCCCGCCGCCTCCACCATATTCAGGGCCTGAGATTGTTCTGCACGATCTCAGGCCTTTTTGCTTTCCGGCACCCCGCTCCGCCGCCCCTTCCTGCGCATCACGTCCCGTCCTTTCGCTTCCTTGCGTCGTGCACGCCGCCCCGCGGAAACAAAATGTCGAAATATCGCAAAAACCGTTGAACGTCCTCGGGCAGAAGCGTTGACGGTGTTTTCACCCCCATCTCGCCGATCGGATCCTCTGAACTGGCACCTATAATGTACAGAACAGGGGAACCAAGTCAGGGAGGGCAGGACATGGCCAGCATTTTCAAGATCACGGCAGGCGCGGCCGTCGTCGCCACGGCGCTTTACGCAGCCGCCGGCTATCTCGCGGTGCCAGCGCTCGTCAAGTCGACGCTCGCCGACACGCTCGGCAAGCAGCTCGGACGTAGCGTGACCGTCACGAACGTCGCCTTCAATCCGTGGACCTGGGAGTTCACGCTCGAGGGCCTCACGGTTGCAGGCAAGAACAACAACCCGCCGCTTCTCTCGCTCGACCGCTTCTACGTGAACGCGTCGGCCCAGACGCTCGTCGAGCTTGCGCCCGTCATTGACGAAGTGACCGTCGACGGGCTCAACGGCGTCGTCGCACTCGACGACGAGGACATGCGCAGGCTCATGAACGGCGACGGTTCGGCCGAAGGCGGATCGTCGGAAAAGGCCTCCCCGGAAAGCAGCGGCCTTCCCTCCTTCGCGGTCTACAACATCAGCGTCAAAAACTCCTCCCTCCAGGTCCTCGACCGCGCACGCGCCATCGACCAGTCGGTCACCGACTTCAACCTCGAGCTTCCGTTCGTGAGCACGCTCGCCAACTCCAAGAGCAGCCTCGTCACGCCCAAGCTCTCCATGAAGCTCAACGGCACGCCGATCTTCGCCACGGGCTCCACGCAGCCCTTCGGCACCACGCTCTCTGCGCGCCTCAACATGAAGGTCTCGAATCTGGACCTCGCCCCCGTCTTCAAGCTCGTGCCCGCGCTCAACACGCCGAGCCTCACGCTTGAAAACGGCCGTCTCTCGACCGAGGTCAACGTCGTCTTCCGCAATGCTACGGGCGGCAAGCCCGGCAAGATGCTCGTCTCGGGCACCGTGAACGTCAACGACCTCACCGCCGTCCAGCAAGTCAGCAACCGCGTTCAGCCGCTCGCCTCCTTCAAGAAGGCGAGCCTGCAGCTCACCGAGCTGGACCTTCTCGAACATCAGGCCTCCATCGGTAGCATCGTCATTCATGATCCGAAGGTCAACGTCGTCAACATGTCCTCCGGACTCAACGTCGCCCAGACCGCCCAGGGCTTTTCGTCTGACTACGCCGCGGACTCAGGCAAAGACCCAAGCAAGAACCTGAGCAAGGACTCAGGTAAGAACTCGAGCAGTGGCTCCGACTGGCACTGGCGCGTGAATTCCTTGCAGATCCGCAATGGCAGCGCCGCCTGGAACGACTCGACCGTCAGGCCCACCGCCAAAATCAACGTCACGGCCCTCAACGCTACGGTCACAGGCCTTACAAACGCAGTGAACGCCAAGCCCGCGAAGGCCGAGGTGGGCGCCAAGGTGCTCGGCGGCACGCTCTCGCTGGCGGCGGACGTCACGCCCGCACCGCTCGCGGTCAACGCCACCCTAAAGGCCAGCGGCCTGCAGACCGCACAGCTCGCCTCCTACATCAGGAGCACAATGAACTTCGATGCTTCGGGCGCCGTCAACCTCAACGTCAAGGCGTCCGTCAAGGGTTCCGCGGTCACGGCCAGCGGCACCGCCTCCCTTGGCAATCTTCAGGTTAAGCAGGGCAAGTCGACGCTCCTCTCCGTCAGGACTGCCTCCGTCAAGCTCGGCAGCCTCGACACGGCGAAGCAGTCCGTCACCGTCGACAGCGTCCTGCTCGACACGGCCGTCGTCAACGCCGTCATGTACTCCGACAGTCCCAATCTCGTGCCCTCCCAGGTAGGCGTAACCAAAAAGGCGGCGATCCCCAAGGAAGCCGACAGGAAGACCGCCGCAAAGGTTGGCAAGCCCTGGCAGTGGAAGGTAGCTTCGGCCGACGTGAAGAACTCCAGGATCAACTTCCGCGACACGAGCGTCAAGCCCAACGCCGCCATCACGGTCTCCGACATCAACGCCTCGGTGAAGAACCTCTCCTCGGCCGAAGGCGCAGCCGCCACCGTGAAGATGTCCGCAGGCACTGCGGGCGGCACCCTTGCGGCAGACGGCACCGTGACGCTCTCGCCCATGGCCGCCGACGTCTCGACGACGCTGTCGGGCATCAACATGAAGTCGCTCTCCTCCGTCATGACGGCCTACGCCGGCATCGGCGCGCAGAGCGGCACGCTCGAGAGCAAGGGCAGGTTCGGCCTTGCGTCCGAAAAGGACAAGCAGGTCGCGAGTTGGGCGGGCGACATCAGCATGGCGAAGTTCAACATGCTCAACGCCAAGGGCCGCAGCCTCATGACCTGGAACAACGCCGCCCTCACGGGCCTTGAAGTCAAGACGACCGACCCGGTCACGCTTCGCGTCAAAAAGGCCGAAATCGACCAGCCCGGCACCAGAGAGACGAAGGCCGTGCGCGAACTTTCGGGCCTCGCCAGCCTGCTGACGGGCAAGGACAAGTACGCCAAGAAGGCCGAGAAGTACCTCGGCGGCAGCATCGTCCTCAACGACGTGCGCTATGAAAACGGCAGGTTCTCCGCCGAAGGCATTGACGGAAACGCCGTCGCCACGGCGCTCCTCACCAAGCTTTCAGGCGCCATGAGCACGAAGCTCCAGTAATCGCCGCCCAATCGGGTAGGAGCCCGTGGATTATTTCCACGGGCTCCTACCACACCACGTGGCGTACGGTTCTCGTACCACGCGGTTGCGAGCAGTCATCGGAG
>ERZ838827.445-NODE-445-length-53429-cov-5.286263_pt1 | contig 53429 bp, 49 predicted proteins | sample MGYA00519881_ERZ838827 | MGnify/ENA primary metagenome ERZ838827 (study PRJEB31850, sample SAMEA3708842) | human gut metagenome | biome: human gut; feature: human-associated habitat; material: faeces | place: China | collected 2014 ...
GGGATTGAAAAAGGAAGCGTTGTTGCTGTCTCAACTTATATGGCCACAGAGCATGACAACTGCTGTGACCAGAAAGAATGGTTCATAGCAGGATATGACGAGATGCTGCGGCGCATTGAGCCGGAAAAAATCATCTGTTACAATACACCGTTTCCTGAAATGCAGGGCAATATCATCTACGTGGATTACGAGCGTAGTTTCCGTGGTGAAGATTTGGACGCCTTTAAAATCGGCAGCACATCGAGTGGTGATCGTGATACAATAGAGCCGTACCTGATTGGCAAAGGCGGCGGCAGTGCTTATGGCGCAGACTGGAAACCAAACCCTAAAAAACCAAACGATTGGAAGTTCTTAGGGAATCCGGGCGATATCAATCAGACATATAATAAACACGGAGAGCTTTATGAGACCCATATTGGCCCAGATGGTAAAGCCGATTATGAGATTCATCATTCAGACCATGGTAACCCGGGGGAGCATGTAAATCCCCACGCCCATGAAATTATATGGACACCAACAGGTCCAAGCTTTAATCCTATGGATATGCCATTGAAGCGATTCATACAAAGAAAGGAGATTGTTTCCATGACTCCTTTGATTCCCGCTAATACACCCGAACAGAATCAATTTGTTTCAATCAGTGATTTTAAATGGTGTGTGGACAAAGGCGGTGAAATCGACTTTATTTGGGATGGGAAAGAATACGGGATCAGCCATTCCAGGGGACGAATCATTGCCTACCTGTGGGGGCAGCCTGATACTACACAATACTTCGCAACAGCTGACGATGTCCTGAACTATATGGTAGGATCTGACCGCCTGCGCGATGTGATCACGCAGGTTACTGTGCTTGACCGGACTATCTAAGATAAAAGTGTCTTGTCTGCTGCTTATAAACCACCGGTATTACCGGATTTCACAGGCCGTTTCATGACACGCGGACGATTGGAGTATCCTTCGGGGTACTCCGATTTTTTATTGTTAATTGGAAAGCGGAGCCGATTGCTCTGGCCATCGGCGTGGATGCCAAGACCCGCTCCGGCATCCTGGACCACACCAAGGCCAGCTTCCCCTTGGACACCTACGCCAACGTCACCGACGATATACAGCGGCAGGCGGCCCAGGTGATGGACACCTTCATGACCGAGATCTTCGGAAAGGGGCTGATACCATGGCAAAGCGGCGAAAGCCCGGCAGCGGCAATCAGATCGGCGACCACCTCTGGGAAGGGCGGTATTCACCCGGAGGGCCGGACGGCAAGCAGAGCTCCCGGAATGTCTGCGGCCATACCCCGGAAGAGTGCGAGGAGAAGCTGAGAGTTCTGATTGCCGCCATGAAAGCGAAAAAAGAAACTCCCGCGGATGCGGGAGTTTTCCTGTCTGTGGTATTTCTGTAGTCAATCAAAAACACCAAAAAAATCGGGGCACTGCAAATACGCAAAAAGCAAAGAAAAGAACCTGATTTCTCGTGAAATCAGGTTCTTTTTGGCAAAGACTACTGGACTCGAACCAGCGAGCTTCTGCGTGTGAATCGTACGCTTTTTCAGTTGAACTGTATGGCTATATTGGTCGCTTTTTGCTGAAGAAGTTGCATGGGATGAATTTTTTAGATGTTTGATTCTGAGGGGGGAACCCGAAAATCGGACGAGAAATTGGAAAGGACAACCGGGCCTACGATGGAAGTCCATATAGATGCGAAGATAAACTAGGTGCGGAAAGAACGGGTTGTCCTGTCCTTTTCGCTCTATTTGTTGTTTTTAGCTGTTAACGAGGGTAATTATCATCCGATCTACTCCACTGCCTCTATCTGCGTTTTTCCTGTTAGGGGCCGATGCTTGGGGCAAGTTCCCATCGCAGCGGATTTGAAGCTGCCATGCTCGGCACGGTCTGTATCTCAAAAAATTGGTTACCTTATCGGACCTCGATATGTCCCAGCGATTCCGCCATGGCCTTGTCAGAAAGCTCCTGCCCTAGGCCAGGCAGATCCGGCACAGTCAAATAACCGTTTTCCGGTACGTAAGCGTACTTTCCGTAGGACACACAGTCAGGATGCGCTGCCATATGGTAGGTTTCGTGGATGTAAAAATTGGGGATGGCGGCTTCCAGCTGAATGGCAGCGGCCTCCGCGATAGGAGTTCCGGCTACATGGCACTGGACGCGGACATCATAAATGTGTGCCAGGTCGCAGATCTTCTTGGCCTCGGATAGGCCTCCGCAGTTGGTGATATCCGGCTGAATCACAGAAATAGCTCCCTGTTTGAGCAGCTGTTCAAAGCCCCAGCGGGTGTGGAAACGCTCACCAGTGGCCAACGGTGTCTCGACTCTCCGGGCGATCTCTCCGTAAAGGGCGGGATTGAAGTTAGAGGTGGCCTCTTCGATCATCAGCACGCCGTACTTGCGGGCGATCCGCTCCAGCTGCACGGCCGCGGTCACATCGGTCCCGCAGAGATTTTCCAGGATGATGCCCAGCTGGTCACCGCACCGCTCCCGCACTGCTGCCAGGCGGGATTCTGCAAGATCCAAAATCGTTTTCTCCAAGGGACCGGTGGTCATCTCCCGGGGCAGGGGCTTTGCCTGCTCGTCAAAAGCCACGGCATTGAATTTGACGGCAGGATACCCGTCCTTCTGGATCTTGGCGCAGGTATCGGCCAGCTGCTGTATAGTGGCCTGTAGGCGGTAATCATCCAGATAACCCAAATGGCACTGGGAGAGATAACACTTGAGTTTGTCACGATGCTTGCCGCCCAGCAGAACATAGATGGGGACCCCCAGCTTTTTGCCCTTGATATCCATCATGGCGGTGTCCAAGGCACTCATGGCGGAGTAGACCGTCACACCGCCTCCGCTGAGGTGTCCCCGGAGCACATTATGGATGTCCTCCCAGATGACCTCGTTGTTCATGGGGTCCTTCCCCAAGACCAGCTGAGAGAGGTCCTTGAGCATATAGGCCACGCCGTTTTCACCGGTTCCTACGGAAATGCCGGCTTCACCATACCCGCAGATCCCCTCGTCCGTATTGACACGGCACACCGCCGGACGAAAAGGGAAGGGGGAAAACTCCTCACCGACATGGCGCAGGAGGAAAATGTCGACGCTTGTAATCTTCATGGTTCAATCCTTTCTTGGAGTGCCAAAAATTTATCCCTCCGGTTTTGTGCGTGGGCCCCCATCACATTTTTGGCAGATACCGCGTCATGCGCACAAAAGGCCTGTATCAGTCGCTCATGGTATGGAATACCTTCCTCCGCGCCCAGGGTCACATAGGTGCGATGCATGACCGGCTGGAGAAACTCCAGTAAAAGCGCGTAAGTCTGAACCACCAGGGAATTCTGCGTGATCATCGCGATTTTCGAGTGAAATTCCACGTCCACATTGGTCAGCGCCTCCAGATCGTTTTGATCCTTGGCGGCAATCAGGCGCTTATGGATCGCTTGCAGTTCCGCCAGCTCCTCCTGGGTGCAGCGCTGGACAGCCATGGCTGCCACACTGTCCTCAATGAGGCATAGAAAATCCAGCACTTCCACAATATCTTCAAACTGCAAATCGCCGATAGGCACGATATTGAGCATGTAATTGCCGGAAATCTGCCGCTTGACATAGGTTCCGGTGCCATTTCGGGTCTCTACCATCCCATAATCAGCCAGTGTACGGATGGCCTGGCGGACAGAGCTCCGACTGACGCCTAACGTTTCAGTCAACTCCTGTTCAGAGGGCAGCTTTTCGCCTTCCTTCCAGGTCCCCTGGAGGATCTGGTCCCGCAGCTGTTCAAAAACCTTCTCTGCAATATTCACTCGCGTAATCTGTTTGAGAGCCATAAAGTCCACCGTACCTTTTGTCAAAGTTTGGTATGTATGGAAAATGCATACAATCCTTTACAAAATTATCCTAACAAATACAAGCATTGTCAAGGCTGGGTTTCGCCCAAAATCCAGAGTCTTCTGCACAGGACCAAGGAAATCGATTCACAGCTCTCTGAACACTCTGCCTCATATTCTCTTTCTGCTGTCCAGAGAAGACCAATCCGGAAACAGTGCGATCCGCACCGCCAGTCTCATCACCGGCTCCGGCTCATCGGTCAGGTGGGACAGTAGCCAAACATTCGGGGCCAAAATGATTTTGAAAGAGGCAGGGGGGCTTTTCACACCCCCTGCCCTCTCTATATTGCTTATTCCGCAACGGAAGCAGTTTCCACCTGTGCCAGCAGGCTGTCCACCAGATCGGTGCCGATTTGTTCGCGGACCAGATCGTAGACGTTGGCGGAGACATCAGCCATCTCCTGAATCATGGCGGGCTCCAGAGTGATGATCTCCAGGCCGGCATCCTGAATGGTGGACTTCTGTCCTTCGATGCGCTCGTCGGCCATTTGACGGGCATACTGATGGGCCTCAGCAGCGCACTCACTGACCAACTGCTGGATATCAGCGGGCAGGGCGTCATAGGTGGCCTTGCTGCCCACCATGTTCAGAGTGTGCAGCAGATGATTGGTCTCAATGACATAGGCCTGGGGCTCATACAGCTTGTTGGCCACGATCAGGTCATAGGGGTTCTCCTGAGCGTCCAGAGTACCTTGCTCCAGGGACATATACAACTCGCTGAAGTCAGCGGGAGTGGGGTTGGCGCCCAGAGCCTGCCAGTAGGCGATGTGGTTGGGATTCTCCATGGTACGGATCTTGATGCCGGAGAAATCAGACATCTGGCGGACCGCCTTGCTGCTGGTCATGACGCGGAAACCGGAATCGGCATAGCCGAACAGCTTCAGTCCGCCGGCTTCATAGGCGGCCTGCAGCTCCGCCAGAATGGGGCCGTCCAGCACTTCCCGGGCGGTTTCCAGGTCGGGGAACACGTTGGGCAGGTCGAACAGGGCGGCCTCAGGGATATAGTTCACCAGAGAGCCGGTCATGCCCACGATGAAGTCCACGGAACCGGCAATGCAGGACTCCGTCAGCTCCGCGTCGCCGCCCAGGGCGCCGTTTTCATACAGTGTCACGGTGACAGCACCATCAGAGCGATCTTCGATCAACTCCTTAAACTTGGCTGCCAGCAAATGGTTGACGGAATCCTCCGCAGTGTTGGTGCCTACAGAGAAGCTGTAAGTTTCCCCGGCGGCATCCCCGCCAGGCTCCTGCTGTGCAGTCTCTCCGCCGCCGCAGGCGGCCAGAGACAATGCCATTGCCAGGGATAAAAGCAGAGCCAATAACTTTTTCATGGGAATATCCTCCTTAAAAATAATTAGAACTATGAACGGGCAGCTGCCCGGAGCTCTTACTGCAGCAAGAACATGCTGATCTGGGGCACGAAAGTGATCAGCAGCAAGGCGATCAGGAACGCCAGGATAAAGGGAACTGCCTTTCTGGCGATATCGAACACAGATACTTTTGAGAGGTTGCTGGCCACAAACAGGTTGGCGCCCATGGGCGGGGTCACAAAGCCGATGGCCAAGTTCACGCACATGATGATGCCGAAGTGGATGGGATCGACCCCGATGGCCTCCGCCACCGGCAGCAGCACGGGGGTAAACACCAGGATTGCCGGACCGGTATCCATGATCATGCCCACAAACAGCAACAGTACGTTGATCAGCAGCAGGATAACCACCTTGGAGGAGATGGCACTGAGCACCGCCTCGCTGACGATGGTGGCTACATTCATCAGCGTGATTACACGGGCAAAGGCCACGGCCGCGGATAGAATGATGAGGATAGGGGCATAGGAATGAATGCCTTCCAGCATGATTTTCGGAAGATCCCGGATCTTGATGGTGCGATAGATAAACAAGCTGACGATCAGAGAGTAGAAGATGGAGATGGTAGCCGCCTCTGTGGGGGAGCAGATGCCGCCGTAGATGCCGCCCAGAATGATGACGGGGGACATCAGCGCCCAGAAGCCCTCTTTGAGCACTGTGCCCAGGCCTTTTGCCCGCAGTTCCATGCATTTGGCGTTGAGCTTGTCCTTATCCTCTCCATGGATCTTACAGTAGATGTAAGAATAGACCATCAGGCACAGGGCGATCAGCACACCAGGCAGGAAACCGGCCAGGAACAGCTCGGAAATGGAGGCGCCGGAGGCGTTGCAGTACATGATGTAGGGGATACTGGGGGGAATGATGATGCCCAGACTGCCGGACACGGCCACCAGTGCGGTGGCAAAGGTCAGGTCATAGCCCACACTGGTCAGCAGGGGGATGCACATAGAACCCACGGCCGCGGTAGTAGCGGGGCCGGAACCGGAGATGGCACCGTAGAACAGGCATGTAATGGTCACCGCGCAGGGGAGACCCGCTGTTCTGTTGCCGACAAAATACGAGAACACATTGAACAGCCGCTCAGAAATCTGCCCCTTCGCCATGATCACGCCAGCGATGATAAACAGGGGAATCGCAAGCAGGGGGAAGTTGTTTAAACCACTCACCATGGAGCGGACCGCAGCGTCCGCCGTATAGGGGAAACTGGCGTCCACAATGGAGGGAAGCAACGTCACAAACGCGAAAGATACACAGATGGGTACCGTCAGTACCAGCAGAAGGACCAATACTCCGAAAAACAACGCCAGAGACATTTAGGGCGCCTCCTTTCCGATTACGATTTTGGTTTCCGCCACGATCCGGCCCAAAGACCGGAAAATGGAGAGAGTCAGACCCAACAGGGGACCCGCATAGACGATCGCCAGGGGTAATCCCAGAGCAGGGCTGGTCTGTCCGGCGGAGGACGTCACCATGTGCCAGGCGTTGACCGACAGCATAGCAAACACCACGGAGCAGAACAGGTACACCACCATATTCAATCCCGCCCGAACGCGCCGCGGCATCCACAATACGAAAGCGTCAATGGAGATGATGGAGCGGCACTTGATGGAAAGACTCAGTGTGAGAAAGCCCGTCCACACAAATAAATATCTGCTCACTTCTTCGCTCCAGGTCAGGGAGTTGTTGAACAAATAACGGCAAACTACCTGCAATCCTGATACTAGCGTGATGACCGTAATGATGATGCACAGCAGAACTTCCTCAAAATTGTCCCAAGTCCATCGAAGTTTTTTCATATTGCCCTCCTTAAAAAGTTCTCCCTAATAACTAATCGATAGGACGTCATCTGTCTGACAGCTGATAGTTAAATAATAAATTTCATTTTATCTTTTGTCAATAATTTTACCTTTTGTTTCTCTGATTTGGCTGACTAACCAAAAAACGGAGAGATCTTTTGTCTCTTATACCAGTCGACCTGGATATAGACCCTATTCGATCTGGGGCGGCAGTTGGTTGCAGGGCTCTTTGATCTCAAAGAGGTTAGAATAAACATGCAGTTTTCTTCATACGTAAGCCTGTATTTGAGAAAACTCTCAGGAAGGAAACCTATGAGCAAGGAGGCAACTGGTGAAAACGGCGCTGTTCTGGGGAGCGGTGAATATTGGAACCGCGTAAACCGCGCCGCTTTTTTTGGCACGCTGATGCAAAGACCGTCAGAAACGAATTACCACGAAACATTACGGGAGATGGGGAACCGTGCCGGCGCCGCAGTGGAAGAGATCTACGACGACTTGCAGGAACACATAAACGTCATTCGCAATATATCCTCTGATCGAAGGAGCGCACTTGCCAAGCAGGTACAATCACTAATATGATGTATGCAGGATGTCCCGCAGTTTTTGCAGCCATAGCAGTGACTGCATAGAAATCCTGAATCTATCCTCTTTTTATCTCCCAGGCAGTTCTTTTCGTGATGATCGGGCTATCCAAACAGCAATTCAAAAAATTAAGAGCGGTTCGGACTTCTTTACCAGTGAGTGTCTTGATTTACTTCAAAAGGCTGTGGATTGGAGTATTTCCTTTGCGGCGGGAGGGATGCAAGAAAGACTGCATTTCCGCAGGATATTTCACAGGGAAAGGATAAAGAATTCTTACGGGATGTACTGAACACATACCGCAGCAACAATAAATCGGCAGATCTGCGGGGGCGTTGTGGGTATTCCATTGGCAGCAGAGAATATCTGAACTATGCGGAACGGAAAGTCCCTTTGCAGGATCTTCCTGCCATATGCAGCGATGACTACGATGGAGGCATAAAGGGCTCCTTGGAAGATATCGTGCGCCAATTACAGCGGGATTTATCGCAAAACGAACGAGAGAACAACTATATCACAGACGATACAGCCCGCAACCTGCATGCCGCTGTTAGCGAACTGGAACACTGCGGGATCAGCACAGGCATTTCTGACAGCATGATCGAGCGGCTGGCATGGTTTGTGGGTGGCAATGCAGCAAGAACTCGACGAATTGAATTTAGGCGAGCGGCTGCTGGAGGACGGAGTTTGCGGAAAAAAGACTGACGGTGCTCGTGAGAGCTTTCTGGCTGAATTAGCGCGAGGCACCTTTCCAACTCTGGCATGGCTTGACCCGCTCCAAAGCAGTTGGACGAGGATTCTGGCTGCAACAAAAATCGCACGGAATGGACGGGATTTTCCATATTTTGTATTCTTTGGAAGTAATATGCCGCTTTTCGGTGCCGATTTGCACTCCCATAGAGGGAATACAAGCTATTACCTTATCAATGTGGATCCTCTCACAAATGCTTCGGCGTGGCAGAAAAGGCTTCCATCCGGACTGGATCATACCGAGATTTCCAAAGTAGTCAGGATCGCAGGGAGAGTGCTGTTGGTCGCGGGTGCAGCACTGGATGCTTTGGGGCTATGTGATGTCATTGACGGAGATCTGCATGACGCCCATCAGAAAATTGGCAAAAAGACTTATAGTACAGCTGCAAGTATTGGCGGCAGTTGGGCAGGAGGTGCACTCGGCGCCAAAGGCGGCGCTCTGGCAGGTGCTGCAATCGGTACGGCAATTTTGCCGGGACTTGGCACTGCTGTGGGCGGGATTGCCGGCGGATTGCTCCTTGGTGTTGCAGGTTCCTCTTTGAGAAAATGGGTAATTGATATCACAGATGTGGGAGAGTAACTATGGTTTTCCGAAAACGAAAAGAAAGAACTGACAGGTTGCTTAACGAACTGCACCTAGGGGAGTTTTGGCTGATGCCCGGAGCGTTCCGGGCAGAGGAAGCAACTGCCGGTATGATGGGATCATACGGACTACCCGGAGGATATGGGGCGCTGGCGGCCTCGGCCGAACAGGAGGAAGCACTGCGCCCCTTCCATACGATTGTACAGCCACTGTGGAAGAGGTCAGTGCCGGGCTACCTGTGGCGCTGACCGTGTCGGACTATACCGGACATACCTGTGCCCTGTGGGAGGCGCGCTTTCCAGAACTGCGCCAAATGGCGTTGGAACAGTGCCGTTGGTTCAAAGAAGAGGAGGTGGGCAAAGGGGAAAGGCATATATTTCTCTTTGACCGGCTGCCGGCTGCCCAAAGGATTGTATACATCGCTCTATCAGTGTATCCAACCAGGGATTCCCCGGGCGGATGTCTATCTGAATTGTTCTATTCTGAAAAAAGAGTTTCCTCTTCATTTTGATGAAGGTTCGACTCCGGAGAAGAGCGCTCTTCTAAACCTGCATGTGGATTGGGGACATTTGGTACTCATTATACAAACCGCACCAGACTTTCCGATCAAAAAGCTCGCCAAAGAGCTTGCAGACGCGTGTGAGATGGAAGGCCGGATTTTTTCTGGCCATACAAAAAGACTGTAACCATTACGGCAGCACCGGGCAGGGATTTCCTGCCCGACACTGTCCAGCTCTATCAGATACTATCGCCGTATTGGTCGGAGAAGAAGCTAAAAGTTTAAGCATGTTTTTTGAGACGAATAAAAGAAAAGTCCCTGATTTTACATAAATCAGGAACTTTTCGACGGAGACTACTGGACTCGAACCAGTAACCTCCTGCGTGTGAACAGCTTTATGAAACTTTTTTGATTGTTTCCGGCGGTTTTTAATCATTTCTGCTCCATTTCAATTGTTTCCCGGGCGTGATTTACTGTGCAAAATCCGCTTGTTCCACAAACTCCTGTGGTACAAGCTGTGGTCTGACTCTGTTATGTCGGCTAAAGTTCCGATTACTTATTAGTGAAAAAAGAACATCCCAATCCCCAGGGGCAAGCGGACAAAAAGATGGACTGGAAAAAGGCGGAAGAGATGTATTCTTACGAAGAAAGGAAAAGCAATGGTACAGTTTAGTCCGGAAGAAAAAGCGGAGGTATCATTTCTATATGGGTGAGATCTGCTCAGCCGTGGAAAATACCCTTTGGCGGGATTTTCATGCGGGCTTGCTCATCGTCAAATGGGTTATTGACATTAGGAGTTCCTTATCCCCGCTGGCTGAGAAGCGGCGAGTATCCGATCGCCAGTTTAGACTGGGAAGGGCGTTACCGCTGGTAGGGCTAAATTCAAAGCTTGGAGCAGGCTGAACTCACTTGCTCCATGTCTCAAAGGAGGTCACTTCCCCGACAATGCAGTCTGCGTAGGAAGGACGGTTGAAGAACGAGCTGTTTTACGGGAGTTTCTAGGAAAGCACATCTGTTTTCTAGTTCATTAGCAGTGTAGATCCCTGCATGAATATGGTATAACGATGGCAGAATCAAGCTATCCTTGGGGGCGATGAGATCTGCCACATACAGGCGCACCTTGAAACTCCCCATTTAGGTCCAACTTCTTGTTCGCATCTCCCTGGGCTCCAATACTCAAAATTTGTACCGCAGTAAAGTGTATAGGAGGTGAGTAAACCAACTGGAGTGGGCTTTTATCTTTGCTCGGGATTGTTATAAAGCCTATATCTAACCCACGCGGTACGCAAGACTGTCAGGAAAAGCTGTTCATATCTGAAATTCCCAGATTTCAATACAAGGCCTAGTTCCAGCTGTTCGATGGGCTACAGTTCCAGCACGCCAGGAGCGATATCTTGCCACGCCTGATTTTTGCCGCCAACTACTGCAATGTCTACCATAAACTTCCATACGGCTTATTAACCCTTGGATATACGTTCCGCGCCAGATCGCTGGCAGTCACTTAATTCAACAGGATTTACAGCGGAATGCCTCCTGTTTGCAGATTTTATAGCTTCTTGCAGTACGGTTTCCGTCTGTTCACCAGACAGCAGTTGTTCGGGATCAATACGAACGGCACTTACTCTGCTTTCCAGGTAAGCCTACACTTACCTTTGTACCATGGCGGAATAGCTTCCAGAGAGAATTAGGTGAGGTAAAGTCTCATTAGCCGCCAGTTCTTTCAGATTCAGCTTGCTTTTCGCACCTTTTCTGATGAGGCATCTAAGATATACCAGTAGTCCGGAACCACCAGTCAGCAGCGGTAAATGTCAAAATTTTCTACAGTCTGTGCCCCGTTTCCATAGTGCGCCCATTGACCAGCTATGACGGATACAACACCGTACACCAGCTGCTGGTCAGTTCCAGCGCTACTTTTCCGTTTCCAGTACCATCCAACAAAAAGCCCGCAGTCCGGCTTTGCAAAAATGACGCGGCTTTACTGCCGGTAAAATTATTGGCAATGCAGCCTATCCAGAGCTGGTTGTCATTCCAAGCCGCAATTTTCCTTTAGTAATGGTGTCGCCAGCGACTTTAAGCCGGCAGCTGCACGCCCGTATTTAAGCATGGAGCTTACGCCAAATCGTATTTCTGCTAATTCCCAGCCGCCTTGCCGCAGCGGACTGGTTCATGTTTTCCTCCATCAGTACATGCTGAATAATATCCCGCTCAATTTCCTCCAGCGGTTTTGTGATATCAATTCCACTGTAATTCAAGTATTCCGTCTCCTCCGGGGGAATAGTATTGTCATTTAAAAGCAGGGTCTGTGCCTCTTTCAGAGTAATCTGTGCTCCCTGTGCGGTCAACACTAATTGCTGAATAAACGTTTTTAACTGGGATAAATTGGTATTCCAATGCTGCTGTTCCAGCAGAGCCACGACCCCTTCTTCAAATCCCCGGATACTCTTTTGATATTCTTGATTTGCCGCAGTTAAAAAAATCTGTGAGAAGTCCGTAATGGAATCAGGAAATTCCCGTAGAGGTGCCAGGATTACATGGAGAGACGAAATCTTCTGGTACAACGGATACAAGAACTGGTCATTGGACAGAAGATGGTGGATCCTATTCGTTGCCGAAGCGATAATAAAGTGCCGCTGATCCGCAGCAGAATCAACTATGTAGGCGCTCAACTCCTGCTGCAGTTCTATTGGAAGTAAGTGAATGTTCTCCAGATATAATGTGCATCCGTTTTCATTCAAAGGTGATGCAGTTTTATCCAAAAATGCATTCCAGCGTTTCCTGGTCAGTAGGTTGCAGCGCACAAAGATGAACGGAGCCATTGGCTCCTTGCGCAGGCCATGCAAATAATAGGCCAGACTGCTTTTTCCGGTACCATATTCTCCCAAAATCAACACAGGCGGCGGAGACACGGATGCGGTGACAATCTCCGCCACCGCTTGTACCCGTGGGTTATTCTTTTGAAGAGTATTGATAAATTCCGGGGACAGTGTCACTGAAAGCGGTTTTTCGATGGTAATGTCTGCCTGGGAGGCATATCCCTTATGCATCAGTGAAATGAAGAACAGGAAGCAGTCCTGATTGCGATAAGAAACCCTTTTGCCGATAATTTCGATTCCCTGTGTTCCGATTTTTTTACAGCCCCTATCGGTGGACTGCTGCAAAAGCACCGGAATAAATAGCAACAACTCTTTTTTAAAGGTTTGATGATCGGTAATCTCAAACGCGCGATTGTCAACAATTACGTTGCCTATCTGGTCCATCAGGATAATCCGGAATTTTAAATTATCAATAACTGTCTGAAAAATCTGAGTGATCTCCTGCCCCTTTTCCATCAACTCCGAATAATAGATGGCTGCAATAACGGACTGGCGGATACAATCCTCTGATGACAGAATTAGGAGTCCCCGAAGTCCGTTTGCCATAGCAGCATTTACGGAAGGCACATCCCCAATAATCAAAGAAAATCCCCGGTCAGCCAGTTCCGCCACCCGTTCCTTAACTTCTGCGTAGCGCACCTCGTAAATCTCCGTGTTTTTCAGTTGAAGCACTTCAAATACTTTTTTGACGGAATTAATAATGCTGGAATATCCGACCACCGCCACACGCTGATCGCTGAATCCCGGTTGGTTAATAGCCCGCAGGATATCCAATAAGGATACATCCACTTCCACCACCGGCACAGAGGTAAACTGCCGAAGAATCGCCGCAATTGCACCACGAGTAATGATTGCGTCAAAGGCGTTAGGTGGATAGGAGTTAAAAATAGAGATTGCCGTAAACTCATCTCCGGTATGCATCTCAAAATCCACCGTAGGAAACTCTTGGATGACGGGCGCGGCAGTCTCTTGGAAGGACAAATATGGGGCAATGATTAATATACGGAATCGTTTCATGGGCCTCCTCCCTCCATTTTTATTCGATTCAAATTGTAGCATATAGCAGGTTTTGTGGCAAGTAAAATCTTATTTGAGTTAATATTGCTACAAAATATAGCATTATTTTGCAACACATACCTTGATGAATGCTATTTCTCTCTGTAAAATTACGGTATAAAGCAATCTGCGCAGCATCATTTTTGTGCATTTTGCTCACTCGAATACAATGCCATTTAAAAAAATGGAGGAGGGCCAAGATGGACTTGAGCTGTGATTATCTGAAAATGAAACACCCGATCGCCCAAAAGGCGCTATATGCGCTGCTGGAAGTCAAGGATTCGGACCTTCGTTTGGATACGGTATATCAGGGAAACCACGCTGTAGACCAGGGAATCCACATCGGTGGCACCTTCTCTGAACTGATTCCACTGATCGCGCTTTTTTACGGAGGTTTCATTCATGTAAATGTGGAAGACCCCACTGCTCGTGAAAGTGACATCTACGTACAGAGCAAGGGACACGGTATAGCCGGTATGGCATCGGTCTTTTCGGATTTTGGTTTCTTTGACAGAGCGCTTTTGGAGAATTCCCGCGGAAGTGACAGCGATCTGAATGGACATCCTGGCCCTATCCTGCCAGGAGTACATATCGCGACGGGACCTTTAGGGCAGGGCATCAGTGCCGCTGTCGGCTTTGCCATGGCGCAGAAAATAGAGGGTGTTGGGCGGACATTCTGCCTGATGGGAGACGGGGAACTGCAGGAGGGCATTCCATGGGAGGCATTCATGTTTGCCTCTGCCAAAAATCTGAACAATCTGTGCATTCTCATTGATCACAACTATGGACAAAACGATGACTCTCACCGTCTCATGCTTTCCATGGGTAGCTTGCGAAAAAAATTGGAGAGCTTTGGTTTTGATGTTTTGGATGTCAACGGTCAGGAGTACGAGCCGATTTACCATGCGTTGGAGCACTTCCAGCATCGGATCGACAGCCGCCCCATGGCCATCATCTCTGAATGCCGCAAGGGTGAAGGTGGTTTCTCCAAAGCCACCGAGAGTCACAAGACCACCGTGGGGCAGGATCTGGCGGAATGGGAAATCCATCAGCAGACGCTCCGCAGGGAAACCCGCATTAAAAACTTGTGTCATTTTCTACAGGCTGCAAAGGTGCGTGCGCCGGAGGAATATGAGCAACTCCTGCACTGGGCTTCCAAGATGGGGATTGATGTACAGCAGGATGAAAATGGCCCTGTGGGTGTTATACGCCGCTATTCTCAACGCCGCACCAAACGGGCTGCTCCCCGAGACAAGACTCTGCATTACCAGGAGCGCGACCTACCCGATCCCAAAATCGGAGATAAGCTGCAGTGCAGCAAAATTGCCGCGGATATGGTAGCAGCCTTTTCCAGAGACCCGAAAATGATTACTTTGGACGCGGATATGGGCCTGATCTCTGGTCTTCAGCCCGGTATGCTGAAACATGCTGGAAACCGCGGCATCAATGTAGGCATTGCTGAATCCAACATGAGTGGCATCGCCGAGGCCTTTGCCGCAAAAGGCTATAACGTCTGGCACTCCACTTTTGGCGTCTTTTTTGACTGGCGAGTTTTGCGCCGGATTACGGTCAGTCAGCAAGAGCGAATGGAATCAATTTCCAAAAGTGACGGCTGGCTGTCCGAGGGCCATCAGCTGGATATTACATTGTTCTCTACCGCTAGCAACATTGACACCGGTGTTAACGGCGCCACCCATATGAGCATCGACGATGTTACCGCGCTTATGCAGCTGCCTCACTTGCGGGTAATCGATGTAGCCTGTCCCCGAATGATGGTGGCGGTCATGAAATGGATTGCCAAGGGTAGCAAGGGGCTGGTGCTACTTCGGCTCACACGAGCCGCTTCTGAAACCATTTACCCTGAATCCCTGCAATTTGAATACGGAAAGGGCTATGTCCACGGAGATCCTCATGCGGACACCGTCATCATCACTAGTGGCCGAGGCATTTATGAGGGACTCAACGCCCAGAAGGCGTTACGGGAACAGGGACGCGAGATCGCCGTGGTGGACATGCCTTCCTTTGATGCAGATCTGGCTGCGCAGCTGACCCAACAAGGCAAACGAATCCTATTTGCCGAACAGAATAACGGTTTCCTGTTTGCCTCTTATCTGGACGAAATGTACCGGCGAGGAATCGCTTGGTCGCCGGAAAAGATTACCACCCTCAGCACCCGCACCAGAGAGCGAAAAGCACGGCATCTGCACTCCGGAACCTATACACAGCTGGCAAAACTCTGTGGCCTGTCTGCAGAGGATCTTGTAAATACGATCACATTTGAAATGTAAAGGAGGGCGCATATGGGCTTTGACATGAATGCTTTTTCCCTGGCAGGGAAAAAAGCCATTGTTACAGGTGGCGCAAAAAAGACCGGCCTGTGTTATGGTATGGCTGTCGCACTTCATGACGCCGGTGCAGAGATTGTCATTCTGGACGCAAATTCACAGGTTGAAAACACGGTGGCAGAATTGGGTGGCGCCAAATCTGGATACCACGCCGTGGTAGCAAATCTATTGGACCTCAACGATCTCAGCAACGGGTTTCAGCAAGCGATTTCAGCTCTGGGTGGACGGCTGGATATTCTGGTCAACGGTGCCGGACTTCAGTATCGCTGCCCCTCCGAGGAGTTCCCCGAGGACGCTTGGGATCGCATTATGGGGGTCAACATCAAGGGCGTTTTCTTTATGAGCCAGCTGGCTGGCAAGGTGATGCTGAAACAGGGCAAGGGAAAAATTATCAACATCGCCTCCACCAATTCTTTCATCGGCCTGCGGAACATGCCGGCGTATGTCTCCAGCAAGGGCGGCGTCAAACAATTGACCATGGCGCTCTCCTCTGAGTGGAGCGGTCGCGGCATCAATGTCAACGCCATTGCTCCCGGCTACATGGACACCGAAATGAGCAAGGATCTGCAGCAGATGGAACAGGGCAAACAGCTCACTAAGCGGATCCCTATGGGAAGATGGGGGCATCCCGAGGATCTGATGGGTACTGTCGTATTTCTGGCCTCATCTGCTTCCGACTACATTAGTGGTGTGACGCTCCCGGTGGACGGAGGTCATTTGGCAAGTTAAGGAGGTGGGTAAATGGCCATTCGTAAGCGCAACGATTTCATTTTAAGCATTCTCTCTTTTGCAATTGGATTGTTCCTGTTCGCATCAGAATCAACTGTTAGTGGTGTCATGCTGTTTGTCGGACTTCCCTTTCTGGCGGAACCCCGCACCTTTATTCAAGGCATCGGTATTCTGCTGATGGTATTCAGCATCCCTCTGTTTCTCAAATCAATCAGTCTGAAGGGTGAGCGGGACTCTGGCAAATTCAGGTTGAAAAAGGAAACGATCATTACTCTGATTGCGCTGCTCCTTTTCGTTCCCGCCTATGAACTAATCGGTTTTCCCATTGCTTCTTTCCTGCTCACTTTCTGTCTGAGCGTTGTGTATGGTCTTTGTGAAGAATCGCAGCGGGAGGAGCATGAACGTACCAGCAAAAAAAAGTTCTATCTTATCCGGTTTGTCTATTCTCTTGTTGTCGTAACCGTTCTGGTCCTCGTATTTACACAGATCCTGCATGTCAAGTTCTTCTGAGTCCGTTCTTTCCTACATTTCGTTATTTTGCTTAGGAGGAAAATTATATGAAAAAGAAAAATATCTTGGCACTGGCCTGCGTATTTCTTATGATGATCGGCATTCTGTCGGGCTGCGGTGGCGGTGAAGAAGCCGCTTACCCGGCGGAAGACATCTCGTGTCTGGTCCCCTACGCCGCTGGCGGCGGCACCGACAACATCGCCCGTGCTGTGGCGGCCAACATTGATCTACCTGTGTCCATCGCCTGCTCCGTTATGACCGGTGCCGGCGGTTATACCGGTTCACAAGAATTTTCCACACAGCCCGGCGACGGCTATCACATTATGTCTCAGAGTCCCCTGGACCTGATTTGCTACTATCTGACCGGTGTCAGTGAGGAAAAACTCTGGGAGAAGATGGAGCCGCTTCCCTGCATGGTAATCGATCCCGGCATCGTGGTTACCAATCCCAACAGCGGGATCAACAGTGTGGAGGATCTAAAAGCAATGGATCCCGCTGAACTGACTTGGGGATTCATCGGTGCCCGTCAGCAGATGGTCACCATCCAACTGCTCCAGGGGCTCGGCCTGGAAGGTGCCACCCAGGTTCCCTACGACAGCGGTGCTGACGCCATTACTGCCATCATGGGCAACCATGTTGATGTCAGTTTCATGCAGGTGGGCGATCTGGGCTCCGCCGTGGAATCCGGCAATGTGAAACCCCTGCTGATTGTGGACGAAAAGCGCTGTGAAATTTATCCCGATATTCCCTGCACAGAGGAACTGGGAATTGAAGCCACCGGCGCCCAGTATCGTGCCTTCTTCGCCACCAAGGATACCACTCCCGAGCAGATTCAGTATCTGAACGATAAGATGGCAGACCTTCAAGATGACCCCGATTATCTGGAGGCTCTGGAAGGCTTTGGCTTCCTGCCTGGCTTTATCCCGGCCGATGAGATGGGGGCGAAAATTGAAGAGTGGTACAACATCTTTGCTCCGATTTATGAGGAGTACCTCAAGTGACTCGCTTCTCACCCGCGCAAAGCAACGTCAAATCGCTCTCGCTGCTTGAAATATAGGAGGTGTCGTGAATGCAGCTATTTGCAGAGGGCTGGGCTTACCTCATGGCGAACCCAATGTCGTTTGTCTATATGACTGGAGGCATCCTGATGGGTATCATCTTTGGATGCATCCCTGGCTTGACGGCTGTTTTAGGCGTTACGTTGATGATTCCTTTTACCTACGCCATGTCTGCTGCGGAAGGCCTTTCCACTCTTATCGGCATTTATGTTGGCGGCATCAGCGGCGGCCTAATCTCTGCGTGCCTGCTGAAAATTCCCGGGACCTCAGCATCTCTTGTCACCACCTGGGACGGCTATCCCATGGTCAAGCGTGGCAAGCCGGAGGCTGCACTGTCTCTTGGTGTGTTTGCCTCCTTGATTGGTGGCACATTTTCTGCTATTGTCCTGGCGACCATAGCGCCGCAGCTATCCAAGGTCACATTAAAGTTCGGGCATTGGGAGTATTTTGCACTGATTTTTTTCAGTATCTGCGTAGTGCTCTCCATGGTCAGTTCTAGCGGAGCCAAAGGCGGAATCGGATTGTTTTTCGGCATGGCTATCGGCTCTGTGGGAATTGACCAGGTCACCGGCGTAAACCGGTTGATGTTTGGCCAGTGGCAGCTCAGTTCCGGCATTGGCCTGACCGCTTTTCTGATGGGGCTGTTTGCCATCAGTGAGGTTCTCAGCCAATCCGGTGAATTGTCCGGACTGCGGATAACAACCCGGGTGCGGCGTGTCCCCTTTATCCCCCCAAAGGATGAGCGGGATGAAATGTGGAAAGGCATCACCATCGGCTCTCTGTTAGGTACCTTCACCGGTATTTTACCGGCCGTGGGTCAGGATACTGCCACAGTGCTGGCCTATAACCAAACCAAAACCATGTCCAAGCACCCGGAAAAATTCGGAACCGGATATGCTGCCGGTATCGCAGCATCTGAGAGCTCCAATAACGCTGTCAACGGCGGAGCCCTGATCCCCTTGTGCTGCCTGGGGATCCCAGGCGACAACGTGACAGCTGCTCTGATTGGCGGTCTTATGATCCACGGTCTGCAGCCTGGACCCATGCTGGCGGTGGACGCCCCGGAGGTGATTGGATGCATTATGCTGGTGTATTTTCTGGCAAATATTGTAATGTATCTGATGGAAACCGGCCTGATGAACATTTTTGTTCAAATGATCCGGATTCCCAAGTCCCTTCTTTTTCCTGCTATTTTGGTCTGCTGTGTTTTGGGCGTCTACGCCATCAACAACCGCATTTTTGAAGTGTTGGTAATGGTAGTTTCTGGAATCGTTGCCTATTTTCTGTTGAACTATTTCAAACTGGATCTGATTGCAATTCTGCTGGGATACCTGTTGGGGCCACTTCTGGAAACCTACTTGCGGACAGCCATGATCGCCGACCAGGGAAACTTGTTGGCTTTCACACAGCACCCCATTGCGCTGGGTCTCATTGTTGCGGCTGTTATTGTCTTAGCGGGACAGGCCTTCTTCCGAAAGTCCCGTAGAAAAAAGCTGTTGCGTTAGCAGGCAATACCTCCGCGCAGGAATAAGGCAACAGGCCGGCCCGTCTTTCCGGCGGGCCGGTCCTTCCTTTCATCTGACATTCAATTTGAAAGGAGCATATTTGACATGAAAGCAGCTGTTCTAACAGCACCGTATGAGATTACCGTTGAGAAGCGGGGAATGCCTCAAATTCAGGGGCCACAGGACGTTTTATTTAAGATTTTGCAAACTGGTATCTGCGGCTCTGATATGTTGGCATTCCGTGGAGGGCATAAAACCGTGCAATATCCCCGAGTCCTGGGGCACGAGTGTGTAGGTGAAGTTGTCGCAGTTGGCTACGAGGCGGAAAAGAAATTTCTCCCCGGCGATCTCGTTACAGTACAGCCTCAGTTGATCTGCGGTACCTGCTATCCGTGCCGGCACGGCAGAATCAACGTCTGCACCCACAAGAAATTTATGGGTATTAACGAAGACGGTTTTTTCACGGAATATTATAAATGTAACCAATTTAACATCGTGAAGCTGCCGCAGGGAGTAACCCATGACATGGGTATGCTGGTAGAACCCTTTGCCGTAGGAGCTAATGCAGCGGAACGGGCCGGAGCTGAACAGGGGAAAAATATTGTAATCGTGGGCGCAGGTACCATCGGCAACTGCACAGCACAAATAGCTGTGGCTAGAGGCGCTAACGTTTTAATTACAGACATTAAAGACGGACGGCTTCAATACGCACAGGACTGCGGCATAAAAAACTGCTGCAACACCAATCGGGTTTCTCTTGCGCAAGCCATCGATGGGGCATTTGGTTCTGCAGGAGCAGATGTATTGATTGACTGCTGCGGAATCCCAGAAATGCTGCAAAACATGGTGTGTTGCGCACAAAATGCTTCTCGCATTGTTTTGGTAGGCACATATGGGCGGGATATTCTGATGAATATGACACACCTGCAACGAGGAGAAATCGATATTATCAGCGTCATGCAATATGTCCGACGGCACTACCTACAAGTATTTGACCTCATGCAACGGGGAAAGCTGCATCTGGAGGGCTTTATTGGGGCCCGCTTTCCTCTGTCAGGCCTTCAGCAAGCTTTTGACTATCTTCATGAACCAAATACGGATGTAATGAAAGTTGCAATTATGGTGCAGTAGGATTGACTGCTGCCTCCACCACGCGGCACGGAGAGGCGTACCATTCAAAGGCCACTGTTTGTTTCCTGGACCCCACGGATATAATGAACCTGATTCAGCATTTACAGTTTGCATTACATAGTAGTGCGTTTGCTGAAGTGGGAAGATGAAATTAGTTTTGGCTGAAATAAGTACTTTGACATTTCAAAGCTTGCGCCGCAGTAAACAGTACAGAAGTCCGGAACTGGCCCATATCACCAGCTCCGGGCTTTTCTCTTTCTGAAGATCACAAAAACCTCTCCCATTCGACACGGTTCGACCGACAAAAAATTCCAGCATGATATAATCAAACCAGGCGCAAGCCTAAACTCGTAGCTTTCCGGTGAGGTCCACACCCCGGTGGGACCTCAGACGTTCATGGGCCTCGTAGGGCACCATCACCATCCCTGTACGAAGGAAACTTCCATGAAGGTCTTCAGTTTTTGGCGCTGTGCCGGCAGCGCGGGTGTGTGACTTTCCGTCGAAAGCGGAAAGGACACAAATGAACGACTTTGTCGTGATTCCTTATAGTGGGCAGCAAGTATCAGTGCCAAAGGAGGTCGCAGACTTCCTGGAGCAGGATCGGAAACGGGAACAGGCGCAGGAAAAGCAGGACGAAAGGCATCTGAGTAAAAGTGAGTTTGAAACGGTGCTGCCCGGCTCGGAATGCGTCAGGCGTCCCGTGGAGGATCCTGTACTCTGGACCCTCCGCCTTGAAAGTCTGCAAAAAGCCATGGAGGTTCTGGATCACCAGAGCCGCGAGTTCATCGATTTCCGCTATGACAGGGGTCTGACCATGGAGGAGATCGGAAAGTTCTACGGCGTGTCCAAAATGGCGGTATCAAAGCGGCTGAGAAAGCTCCACCAAAAGCTGAAGGGCTCTGTCATCTGACAGAGCCCTTCAACTTTTTTTGTTTTCCGGTTTACAAATGCCCTTTGAGTGTCCTAGTAAGTGAGGGGCAATGGTTTCCGCGTTGTGAGAACGCAGCGAGTTGACGTGAGACACACATTGTAAACAAATTGAAAATCTCGCAAAAATAGGTTGTAAAAAACCGTGATTTTATCCCTACCCCTTATGAGGGGATTTTTTCTCCTGCGCTCATGTCTCTGATGGATCTGAGAAAACCATCGTGCCCCAAACGACGCTTCCACACATCGGAGATATGGCTGAAGGCCGCAGCCATGAATGACAATTGAAGGAAGAGGTACAGGATTATGGATGGAACCAAATTCAACCGCAGGTTTTTGAAAATGCTTCTGAAGATGCAATGTGAGAAAGAAACGCTGGACTGTGTGATCCATGAGATGAGAGCTGTGCTGGGAGAGAAGATGCCGGAGGAAGATGCCGTGCGGGCGTATCTGAAAGACCCCGGCAAAAAAACAACCCTCACAGTGGGCCAGCAGGTCCTTGCCATGGACAAGCTGCTGGAAGACGCGGAGGTAAACTTCCACATGATTTGCGACATGGTGCGCTACCAGAACATGAAGGAAGCGGGGATGGTCCACTCTGTGGATGAGTTCCTGCAGCTCCTTCGTTCAGGCAGAACACAAAACGAGTAAAGGAGGTGCACAAGCATGAAGCTGTCGGAGTACAAAAGCTATGACGACCTGCCGCTGTTCCTCAACGCGGAGATGGTGGCGAAGGTGCTGGGCGTGTCTCCGTCATCCGGATACGAACTCCTGCATGAGGACGGCTTCCCGGTGCTGCGGGTAGGCAACCGTATGGTGGTGCCAAAAGACGCGTTCATCCGGTGGGTGGAGTCACACACAGGAGGTGGCGGATGAGAACACAGAACAACTACTTCACGATGCCCAACGAAGTGTTCCAGCTGGGACTCAGCGCTGGGGAGCTGGCGGTATACAGTTACCTGCGCCGCTGCGAGGATCGCAGGACACACCAGTGCTGGCCCAGCTACCGGACCATCGGCAGCGCGGTGGGCATGAGTGAAAACACGGTGCGAAAGTACGTACTGGCCCTGGAAGAGCGCGGCCTGATCGTCACCGAGCCCACAGACGTGCGGCTGAAAAGCGGACGGCGCCGAAACGGAAATCTCAAATACACCCTGCCGTCTATCCAGGAGGTATTGCGGGACTACTACGCCCGGCAGCGGAGTACGCTTGAGACCCAGACAGAGCGGCAGCGGGTGCAGAAGATGCTGGCAGAGCAGCAGGCAGAAGACTCCCTGTGAGCCCCCTGTGAGGCCCTGTGTGGAGTGGCTTGGGACTCAGCAGGGTCCCAGCCCCTCCCGGGGATTTTGGACGAATTTGGGCCGGTTTCGAGGCTCTGCGGAGGACGAAAGAAAATGCTGGATAAAGAACAGGCGTCACAAGCGCCGCTCTGTTCGGTCATTTCTGCCCGTAGCGCGGGCAATTACGGGAGTTTCTGTGGCTTCAAAAATGGAGTCAATATCCGGGCCGTGATATCATCTCTGCGGTCGTTATCCCCCAACGCATACTCCCACAAAGAAAAAACAGGGGTCACACCCAGAAAGAAGACCATTATGGGAAAAAAAGAGAAGTTTCCCCTCTACCTGTCACCGGAGAAAAGACCATTCTGGAGCGCCGGTATCAGGAGGACAGGAGCCGGAGCATCACCGACTTCATTGAGCGGGCGGTGGACTTTTATCTGGACTACCTCAGCGCCAACAACGCTGGATTGTTTCTCCCTACCTCCATCAAGTCCTATCTGGACGGCCTGTTGGACCAGCTCGAAGGCCGGATGTCCTCTCTGCTGTACAAGCAAGCGGTGGAGCAGGATCTGGTGGCTGGTATCCTCGCCGACGCATATCAGTTCAGCGGCGAGGAGCTGCGCCGACGGCGGACGGAGAGCGTCCAAAATGTGCGGAAGACCAATGGCTGCATCTCGCTGGAGCAGCGGGTGCGGGAGACTTGGGAGGATGGGGATGAATGGCAAGACTGATCGTCAAAAGTCCGTATATCAAGTGCGGAGGTAACCAGGGCGCAGACGGTTACATGCGCTACATCGCGACACGGGAGCGGGTGGAGATCATCCCGGATGACCGTCCGCCAACCCGCAAGCAGGAGCAGCTCATCACAAAGCTGACAAAAGACTTCCCGGATGTGAAAGAGCTGCTGGAGTATGATGACTATGTACAGAAGCCTACAAAAGCCAATGCCTCGTCGCTCATCACCCTGGCGCTGGAGGAACACTGGAAGCAGGTGCAGCAGACGGATGGTTACATGAAATACATCGCAACACGTCCTCGTGCAGAACGACTGGGTGACCATGGCCTGTTCGGTGACGCGGATCGTGTGGACCTGGACACCGCCATATCGGAACTGGAGCACTACACCGGCAACGTCTGGACGTACATCCTCTCTCCGCACCGGGAGGACACCACACGCCTTGGCTGCGACAATGCCAAAGCATGGCGGAACCTGCTCCGCGTCAATCGCAATGGCATCGCCGCCGCCATGAACATTCAGCTGAACCACTTCCGCTGGTATGCCGCCTTCCGCGACGAGGGAAAGCATCCCCATATGCACATGATAGCGTGGTCAACACAGCCAGGAGAAGCGGACCTGACGTGGGATGGTTACCCGCAATATCAAATCCGCGCTCACCAATCAGATCTTCAAACAGGAGATGCTCCACACCTACGAACAAAAGTCGCAGTCCCGGGACGAGCTGGTGCGGGGAGCCCGCCGCATGATCCGGCAGCTTACGCAGGAGATGGCGCAAAGTCTCTGCGCGGCTCCTGAGATTGAGCAGAAGATGGAGCAGCTGGTCGGACAGTTGGAAACGGTCAAGGGCAAAAAGTCCTACGGATACCTTCCCGAGTCCGTGAAGAAAACTGTGGACGAGGCGGTGGACAAGCTGGAGGAACTGCTGGTGGTCCGTGAGTGTTATGACCAGTGGTGCATCCTCCAAAATGAGGTGGAGAACTACTGCCACGATAAGCCCAGAGAACGAAAAAAGCTGGCCCAGGAGAAAAAGTTTCGGCAGATCAAGAACGCTATCATCCAAGAGGCGGAGAATATCCGCCTGGGTGTGATGACATTCGAAGATGAAAAGGTGGAAGATCGAGACGAGTGGGTGGAAAATTGGGAGGTCTCCTACGAGTGCCTGCGGCTACGGGCCAAGATCGAAGACCGCAAGCTGCCGCTCGATCAGCGGGACGAGGCGGTGGGAGATCTGGAGTAGCTGGCAGAGTACGGCGATATCCATGCCAAATACTTCCTGGGACTGCTGTATCGGGACGGCGGGCTGCTCATCCCGGACGCTGAGAAAGTCAGGCATTGGCTGGAACAGGCGGCAAAACAGAATCTTCCGGACGCGCAATACCCCCTGGGCCACCGGCCTGACGACCACGAAGATCCGGAGATGGATCGTGTCAGCATGGGCGGCATGACCATGAAAGGATGGTGATTGTCCGCAATCTTTACGGAGTCCATTGATTATAGAGCACTCCCTTCACCAGATGGTGGGGAAATAAATCAACAAGACGAAGTATAACAAATAAAAACCTCTCCTACGGCTGGAGAGGAGAAATGATATCCAGTGAAAAAAGGAACATTCAAATCTTACGAAGATCTGCCGCTGATGCTCTCGGTTCCTGAGATGGGAGCGGCGCTGGGAATCTCCCGTGCCGGGGCTTATGAGTTGGCACGGTCCGAGGGTTTTCCCGCACTGAGGATCGGCACCCGCATTGTGATACCCAAGGACAAACTTCAGGAATGGGTAGACAAACAGACCGAAAAGATATGATATGAGGGCAATCGTTGATTTGCGGCGAGGCAATGTGGTAAAATACAACATACAAATCAAAGAAAGGGGTGTTCCTATGAAGGATATGTCGGCACAAAAGCAGGTCTGCTCAATAGGGACAGGCGGGGAGCCGGCGGAAGCCATGCGGGAACGCTCATGGGAATATGGGCTCCCACCTTACCTCCAGCATGATCTGGACGCATACAAAGAAGGCCTTGCGGAGGGGTCCTCTCTGCTGGACTGTCTGTGGGGAGAGCTGTACGGAAGCATCAACATCGCGGAGATCAACGATGGCGCGATCACACATGAACATGCCAATTATCTGCGTCAGAAGTTTCTGTGGGGTGAATGAAGTGCCTGATTTTACAAACTGCAAGCGTGTGCCCGGACGTGCTTATAACGGTGCCAACGGAAAGAAGATCGCAATCGAACATCAGGGCGAGCAATATATGCTGAAATTTCCTCCTTCCGGTCAGGGAAAGAGAACGGAGCTGTCCTACACGAATAGCTGTATCAGCGAACACATCGCCAGCACCATCTTCAACATGGTTGGGATCCCCGCGCAGGAAACCATCCTGGGAACGTATGATGTGGGGGGAAAGACGAAGATCGTCTGCGCCTGCAAAGATTTTACCGCAGACGGAAGTAAGCTGTTTGACTTCTGCTCCATCAAGAATACCGTCATCGATTCTGAATATGGCGGCACCGGAACGGAGCTGGAGGACATTCTGGATACCATTGAAAAACAGCAGTACGTGAATCCTGTGGAAGTGCTACAACACTTTTGGAATGTCTTTGTGGTGGATGCGCTTCTGGGGAATTTTGACCGACACAACGGAAACTGGGGATTCCTGTATCACGATGACACCCAGACCGCAACGCTGGCCCCAATCTATGATTGCGGCAGCTGTCTGCTGCCGCAGGCAGATGCCCAGGTGATGCGGGCGGTCTTGTCAAATCAGGATGAGCTGAATGCCCGGATTTACCGCTTCCCGACTTCTGCCATCAAACAGAATGACCGGAAAATCAACTACTATGATTTCTTGATGGCAACTGGAAACAAGGACTGCAATGCGGCGGTCATGCGCATGATGCCGCGATTCCATCTGGATAAGATGCTGGCTTTCATCAGAGAAGTTCCTTTTCTGGATGAACTGCAGCGGCAGTTTTACCAGACTTATCTGTCTGCCCGAATGGAAAGAATCATGGTCCCTGTGCATCGGCGGATTATGGAGCAACAGCAGCATCTATCACCGAGACTTCATATGTGAGTGTAAAGTTCAGGACCGCTTCCGAATTTTCGGAAGCGGTCCTGAATTTGCTAACAATTTGATAACTCTGCCCGGTTGGAGTAGCTATTGAGGTCAGGTCATAGTATTGTGTGTCGCTGATAGGAGGCGATTCATGATGCGTGACTATATGAAGGCCCTCTGCTGCAGGTTCGAGACGACATCCCGGAGGGCGGAGTATCTGGACAGGAAAGTCGAACGGACCTACAGGCAGCTCACCCGTCTGCTGGATGAGCCGGAGCGGAAACTGCTCCTGAAGATGGCGGATCTGGAAGACGCTCTGCGGGAGGAAGCGTGTCTCAACAGCTTCATCTCCGGTTACCGTCTGGCCCAGGGTATCCAACAGGAGCTGCTGGCAGACCCAGTCGCCGTACAACTTTGAAAACGAGGACGAACAACGGGCGTGTGAGCTGGCGAGAAAGGAGAGATGATGAATGGGGAAGAAACGCGCCAACAGCGAGGGCAGTATCCGCAAACGGAAAGATAGTAGATGGGAGGGATTCTACACGGCCTCCTATGACCCGGCGCCCGGGAAGCAGAAAATTAAGAATGTCCTGGGAAAGACTCAGGCGGAGATCAAGGAGAAACTGAAAAAGGCCATCGCGGACAGTCAGCGACTGGATATGAACCGTAGCGGCACCCACACGGTGAAAAGCTGGGTGACGATGTGGTACGAGGTCTATGCCGAGCCCCGGCTTCGGGAGAACACCAAGGACTACTATCTGAATTACATCAATAACCACATCATCCCCCAACTGGGGGACATCAAGCTGGACAAGCTCACCACGATCCAGATCCAGAAGTTCTACAACGATCTCCAGAAGAACGGGCGGGTGCAGCGGTACCAGCACATCCAGCTGAAGAACAAGGGACTGAGCGTCCGGGTGGTCCATGGCATCCATACCTTGCTGAACAACTGCTTGGAGCAAGCTGTGGCGGAGCGGCTGATCCTGGTGAACCCCGCGAGAGGCCGCAAGCTGCCAAAGATGGAGAAGCGGGAGATGAAGGTACTGCCGGAAGAGAAGATCCGCCCCTATCTGATGGAAGCGGACAAGCGGGGACTGCTGGCACCCTTCTACCTGGAGCTGACCACAGGACTGCGGCGGGGAGAACTGCTGGCCCTCCTCTGGACGGACCTGGACGTGGAGAAGCGAACCATCTCCATCACGAAGCAGGTGACTCGCACCAAGGGAGAATTGGTGGTGAGCCAGCCCAAGACCCACAATTCCATCCGTGTCCTGCCGGTCTCGCAGCAGGCGGTGGAGCTGCTGGTGGAGGAGCACAAGAAGCACCCGGGAAATCCCTACATGTTCCCGTCGCCCAAGACGGGAGGAATGTTCGATCCGGATTCCTTCCGGCATACCCACGAGAAGATCCTGAAAGCCATCGGCACCGAGCATATTCGGTTTCACGATCTCCGGCACACCTTCGCAACGCTGTCTCTCAAGAATGGGGTGGATGTGAAGACCCTGTCCAGCACCCTGGGGCATTACAGCGCGGGCTTCACCCTCAGCACCTACACCCACGCCACGCCGGATATGATGCGAGAAGCAGCGGATACCATGGGCGATGTGATAGGGAAGGCAATATGAAAATACACCTTTGTGAGCACATACACTCACAAAGGTGCATTTTTAGAAATTAAAACGGCAATTCATCATCTTGAACAGAAGAGGCATCTTCTGTTTCCCACTGAATCAGGGTTTTAACCCGAGACATTGGCAATCGTAATAATTTATAATTATCATCAAATAGATCCAAATCAAGCGTAATTGTTTCTTTCATACCATCATGTACTCTGGTGTATCTCCAATATGACTCATCCGGAGCTGCAATATCATCGGAAAATCCAACTACTTGCAGAAATTCTTCCAACCCAGATTGGTCTAAAACAATAAAGGTGGAACTTTTCATACCCAACAGAGATCGAATATAGTAAATGGTATTGTTGGTTGTAAAAAAGGTTCCGTCCAAAAACTGAAACATTCTTTCGGTTTCTTTATGAAAAGAAGATAGGAGGTCTTTAAATTGTTCAGTGGTTTCCTGTAAATCATAAGCTGTTTTAGCTTCTGTCAAAGAAGCATCCCTAGCCAAAAAGTTCTGAAATAATCCAGCAAATTGGCTTTTTAGGGAATTAACAATATCGGTTGTAGTTTCGAAAGATTCAATCGGGTTATTTTTAATTGCGAGACGCAGTTCCTCAATAAACTGATGAATTTTAATGTTATCCGCATATGCGGGCCTAAAGGTGCCCGAATCCTTGTTTTGCATGTATGTCCGGTTTTCTATATATACATCTTTAGCGATGAAAATATAAATTTTCTTTTTATTCTTGATAGCTGTGCGAAGTTCCTCCATGGTGATTGAAAAATCGCCTGTGGAAGCCTGAGTCCCAAAATGATTTCCAATAATACAGATTACAATATCGCAAGTGGTCAATTCACTATAACAACTATTTTCAATAGTGTCTGTTTGCGTATAAGCTACACCGCCCCTATCATGCATAACTGGCGTATACCCAAGTGATCTAATAAAATCTCCGATATCATTCCGGACATGCTTCAAATCATAATATGTTGAACTAATAAAAACACGCGGCGCAGCCATGATGGATACTCCTCTCTGTTTTTGAAATTATTTTTAGTATAACATTTCGACTTGTTATCTACAAGAAACTTTTGCGCAGAAAGTCCGATTTTAGAACATAAAACAACAAAATACGACACCACTAGGCAAAATCATTTCGCCCGGAGCTGTGTCCCTTCTGAAACTATCCCCGAATTGGTCAGTGTATTGGTCGGAGAAAAAGTAGAAAATTTGGAGAAAACTTTTAGAGCCTGAGGCAAAAGAAAAGTTCCTGATTTCTTGCGAAATCAGGAACTTTTTGGTGGAGACTACTGGACTCGAACCAGTGACCTCCTGCGTGTGAAGGAATTTGCCGAAACCAGCATCAAACCTTTACGCCGCAGTTGGTTGCGGGTTTTGATTTTCCGAATTTTGCAACATTTTTTGCAAATGGTCACACGAATCCATCGGAATTTACCGGACAAAGCCACTGTTTATGACCCGACAGCCTTGTGATACAGCTCTATTATATTTTTCTTAAATTCGGGGAATAATTACATCGGGACGTCAAACACCTGCTATTGGGTGCTTTCCAGCACTTTAGACCCCACTTTTTATGGTTCAAATCACTGTCTTGTCCACTGTGTCCACCCGATGATTTTCTGATATTGGTCAAGGTATTGGCCAAGGGACTGCCTCCGCTAAATCAGGCGGATTGTTCGTTTTAAGCCATTTTGCAAAATCGCTCTTATTGCTATTCTCAAAGCAAATAACTCTAATTACTGCTTATCAATCGATATCATTCCAGAAACCGATTTCCGGGTTTTCGTATGTACCAACGATTACGCCACGATCCAGAAATGCATTTCTCTCCTCACAGCATGTTTCTGGCAATAAGCCGCATGCGTGGCATGCCGCAAGATTCAAAGAATCGCGCCCCTGACCTCTGCTCATGATGCATACCGGGTCATTTGAACAAGTCTTCGCATTTGCAATTGCTTTTCTGAGAATCCTGGGGAATGCATCCGGTCTGCCTTGACGAACCAATCCACCCAATGTACCTTCCGCATCGCCACTAGCAGTATAGATGAAAATACCCGCCATCTTTTTTCCGTCGGATTCCTCGGCGCAGTATAGGCGTTCACTCAGAGAAGCAATGCTATATCCACACTCAAAACTCAGCTGAGAAATTAGCAGGTGAGATAGCGTGTGCAACATAAGGAATTTGGGTGTTATCGTGTGTGGATGGTTCTTCCCGATAAACGATGTCGCGTAGTTGTGGTTCAGCCTGTCGGCTCTCTCAACGACTGCCGGATGGGCTTCAATCCAGCTATCGATATCTTCTTGGTTGAACTCGATAAAGATGCCTTCACCACGTACTTCATAAGCAGGGTACCACCGAGTATCGGGTTCCTTTACATCTACAAAACCGACATCATTACTGGTCATTGCTGGCTGAATTCTGGAAAACCCAATTAATGCATTTACCACACGCACCTTGTCGACGAGGGAAATGGCTTTAATATGAGGCAGATCATACTCGGAAATGTTCATTTCTTCACGGGAGAAATCACCCAACCCCGAGCCAGCTGCACCTACTTCTCCGGACAATGCGGTATATTCCTCCACACGATACTGAATACTGGTCACATCTACATCTTCGGACATCGGCTCCAACCATTTGCGAATCAGGATTTTCTCCACTTCTGCACGGGGCGCACCGACTTCAAGCGCAATTTTATCCACCCACTTTGGCAAACGCCGGGTAATTGTAGCAATCCTTTCCTCGGGGTCCTCATCGCTGATAATGGTCATGCAATCATCATAAGATTTGCTTTGCTCAACTTTTGCATTCAACTTATCTGCATACGGGGGAATAACCAACGAACTATGCACCACGGGGAAGTAAACGGACGATGCACCTCTCTGCACGGTTTTGGGATAGCAAACACACTTATCTTTGGTATGTCGAAACGGATGATTTCCATCACATCTGAATTGATTGGTCCCCAGGTCTTCGTCCAGCTTTTGAAAGCAATCCTTATCAAAGGCACCCTTTAATGTAGCGATAGCACCGCAGGAGCAACTTACGCTCAAGCCCTCAAGCCCTTCCGTTCCGGATGCGCCAGTCTTAAACTTCAACTCCAGATTTCCGCAAATCGGTTTCTTGGCCTTTGCATGCACCCACTTTACCCAAGGGAAATCATTCAAATGACCGCTTTCACACACCGTGACAATACGCGCCACGACCAAATCCTGGCGGCACTTGGGGCATTGCATATGCTCAACCATATACTCGTCCCGTTCAAGCGTTTTGGCCTTGGCGTTTTTCCTGTACTCGGCTATCCAGTTTTTTAATGGCTGGAATTTTCGGCACTTAGGGCAGAAATACCATTCAGGAAAACGGGAATACGCAATATTGGTGGGTAACGCAAAGTAGTCCACACCCAGGGCTTTTGCAAAACGATCATCATAAATCCTACTCTTTCCGCTCCAGTATTCCGGCGCAGCAGTAACCAATGTCTGATCTGGAAAGTCCACCATAGCACCTACGCCATATTGCAGAACTGCCTGAGCGGCACGAACGGAGTGGGTAACTTTATTCAGTTCTATCTTTGTCTTCACTTGTTCAGACATTGTTATCCCCCCAAACTACAATACTACCCAATACCGGAGTATCCACATTTCGCATTGAGGTCAAAGTTTCGATGGCATTGTCCTTTCCTGCAGAGTTGTATTGTTTGAGCAATCGACGTGTATCTCCCGCAGGCGGATTGACCATGAACTTGCGCCCAAAATACAACGGGACAGACGGATTTTCTCCGTTGCATTCATCCACGTAGGACTGCCAAAGATCGAAGAACTCCTTGATCTCCGTTCGGATTTCATCTACATCGTCCTTTGCCTGCCCCTCGGAGCGTTCGTTAATTCCGGTCACCCGGTCTATGACAAATGTTTCGATTTTCTTTATTGTTTCCGCAAAGTACTCCTCATCGAAATTAATGGCATCCTTATCTTCGCTCATTCCGGCCATTTGGCGCATCATCGAAATAAGCACAGCATGTAAGGCCCGTTCACGTGCTGGACGAGAGAACGGAGTCGCTCCGGTCGGCTCTACAAAGCGATAGAACGATTCGTGGTAAGAACGGAATCGTTCATAATGGGAGCGGTCGCGACTCTTTGTGGTATCGTACTGCACAAAGACTACACCGGGGAAGGAACGTCCCACTCGGCTGGAGGCCTGGATATATTCACTGGTAAGTTTGGGCTGTCCGATCATCAACATAACATTCAATCGTGCAACGTCAATGCCAACGGAGATCATATTTGTGGCAAGCAGCACGTTAGAAGCATATCGCTTGGCGGCTTCATTTTCTTTGGAATACTCGATCTTTTCCAGCTTATCCAATGTCTCATTTAATTCCGTGGTGGAAACACGGCTGGTAAGTTCGTCCGCACTGACGATAAGCCTTCTTCCCGTAAACATACGATTTGCCGTACGAATGATAAAATCCTTTACGTCATCGTCCACCAGAGTTGAAGCCTTGCCCAAATCCTTCAAGCTGTTAAAATATACCGTTAATGTCCACAGCTTGTCTTTAACCTCTTCCGGAAGATCCATAGTGTATACCTTCTGCATAAGCGCAGCCATAGCACGGATTTCCATCATAGCCTTGGTTTTTCCGGAAGGCATAATACCTACATATTTACGTCCGTAAACACCCTTTTCGTAATCAATTACAGACTCTTTTGCAAAGAAAGAGTCCTCCGCATCCAAGCCGGGAGCCGGGAACTGCACAACTTCACGATTATACAGCACGGAACACTGCTCTTTTGCTCTACGAATTGTAGCTGTGGAAGCAATGACTTTGGGATACACGCCCTTTTGACCGCAAATTGCGTCCACTGCGGTTTCATAAAGGCCAACCACCGTACCCAATGCACCCGAAATCAAGTGCAGCTCGTCCTGGATAATTAGTTCCGGAGTGCGATTATCTTTTCCGATGCCGAAGAAAGCACCGATTCGTCCGTCCCAAGGAAGCATAGCAAATTTGTCCACCGTACCAAACAACAATGTCGGAGGTGTTTCGTAAAGTTCGTCATCGATAATTTGAATAGGAAGTCTCTTTGTAAAAGCACAGTCTTCATGAGGGCAGAACATATAAAAATGTTTACCGCTCATGTTATAGCCCCATTCTCCAACCAGACGTCCATTTTTATCATCCTTGACCATCTTAGTTCCGCACCACGGACACTTCAGCACTTGAAACTTATTATGACGTTCTTTTTCATTACGAACATAATATGGACTGCTCACACTCTGCAGCTTTCCTAAATGGTATTCCGCACTATTTGAACGCTCACCGGTTCCAACATTTTTGTTGGGAATATGCGATCCACCAATCCAGAGACCAATTGTGATCGGTTCTTTCCCTAGAGGGTAGGCAGGGTACTTATGTCTCTTTTGGGCACAATCTTGTCTAATATACTCACAAGCACAAATAAGTGTCGCTGCACGGGTAAACTGCTGTGCCGCCAAAAGGCGGAGAGTATAACGCATAATAACAGCCGTGCCGTTGGAGTTTTTGGGGTGTGCCAGCTTGCGATAGAAAATTGTAAACGCAGTCAGTCCAAGGTATGCCTCGGTTTTACCGCCACCGGTAGGGAACCATATCAAATCAACGATACTCCGCTCCGGAGATTCATCATCAGTTATAGAGTTGACATCCATCAGTAAAAATGCTATCTGGAAAGGTCTCCATTTGCAATTGCTGTCGCTCTCCTGGCTGTAATCCATGCCATAAAGCCTGTCTGCAATTTCTTCGTCCCCCGGGTAACGATCGGCGTTGGTTTTGGCCATATCTCCCTGCATCGCAATATGAATTCTCTGCATAAACATTGCACGATTTGCCAACAGAAAGGCTTTGTACGCGTTGTCATTTTTTTCCAGAGTATCAATGCCAGCATACATTCTCTTATATGCGCGTTTACATTCACGGATATTATTGGCGGCAGCAGATACATATCTGGGATCGAGTGTGTCAGCCACCTTTTCCAGACTATCAACCCAATTTTTATACAGATCGACCAGGTTCCGCATGGATGCAAGTTTGGTAGTTCTGTCGGATGGATCAAGATCGGACAAATACTTCATGGACAATTCTTCGTCTTTGATGAGGTCGTTCTGAGGCAAGGAAAAACTCATCGACGGAATCTCTATTATCGGTAAGAAATCGCTCCATATAGCCCCAACTCCAGACGCATCGATTTCCCAGTCTACGGATGTACCCAAGCCGGTTCCGTATATTTTTTTGTGACGGTACAACAAATCCAGCGATTGTTCTTCTGAATCCATCGCGGTTACATCCGCATTGGGATTGCTTTCTACAAAAACGAAATCATTATTCTCAGAGGATACTTTCATTTTGGCCTGGAAAATGCAGCGATTTGCTTTCACGGGAGATTCCTTCCAGTCGTTCACCAGCATAACGGTAATTGACCACAAATTATCTCCAATTTTTCGTCTCAAAGCCACCAGCTTTGCATCAGTGCCATCCAGATTGTGGTTTGCTTCGTCATCGGCATAATCCCCATGGCTAAAGTCAAGCACAAATTCCGGAATTTCATGTGGAACTCGCACATACCCCATAGCACAGTAGTCAACAAAACGGTAGACTATTTTCTGAAGAATGTGGAATTCATTTTCCGGAATCGTATCACGCTCAAAAATGCTACGGGCTTCCTTGGCCGTTACGGAAGAAATCAGCCGCAGCGCATGGGCGTCCTTGTCATACACCATAATATGCGCCAATTCAGGCGGTACTGTATAGGTGTCAGGATCATCCGGCAGATAGGGAATCATACAATCCGGAACTTTAGCATTTCGGTATGTGGCAAATGTCAAACTTCCCCTGACGATATTTGTATTTCCACTTGCGATGAATGTAATACCCATGGACGAAGGCATGTACTGTGTAGCCATTCCGATTTCTTCGTCCAAGTTTTCATTGGCAGTTTCGTCAAATGCATAGGTTCTCTGTTTCTTTTGTTGAACGGGGTCGGCACCCGGATCTTCGACAGAAACCGAACCGGAGTTTTCTGCCGAATTATCAGATTCCTCCAATTCAACAGTCTCATCATTATCCTGGTTGACAGCATTTCCCTGTGGGAACAGAATACCAACGGAATAACGACTGGTAGGGGTGCTGGAAATAAGTTCATGCTCTCTGTCAGGCAAAGAAAACTCTGATCCGGGTCCTAAAAGTTCATCCTTAATTATTCTGATATACTCTTCCCGGGCAGAAATCATTGTCTGTCTAATTTCACTGCCTGTCACATCAATACCTCCGCTTCTGTAATGGGTGTATTCACCAGATTGATGTTTATATTTACACTTTCGTCCAGTTCCGTAATATACTCCAGTTCCAGTGTTTCCGACAGACTGTCCACATTGTCATATACGATGCTTAGAACGCTGCCTTCCTCAGGTATGTTGCCACTGAGTTTATCGTTGATAGCCTTTGCGATTAATTCAAGAATCTTTCGCCGGTCGTGACGCACCGCTCCACACGCCTCAAAAAAGCCATGAGTATCTGCCAGTAGATGAGGATCCTGCGTTACGATTGCAATATACTCCATGGTACGTTCTTTACGGGGGCCGACAATGTGACTGTCATCGATGAGCCATTGCCGAATAGTGACCTCCTGCATAGAACTTCCGGCCTCTCTCATTTTCTGCGCAACTTTTCGATAAGTAAAGCCATTGGTTTCCTTATACTCCCGCAAGGCTTCTTTCCAATATTGAGACTTTTCGTAAGCCTCAATTGCGCCTTGCCCCAAACGTCCATCGCGAAGCAGACGCTCATAGATGAAGTCAACAATATTCTTGGTGTAATCATCACGCTTAACAAACACCAGCACATCTCCGGGTCGCAATTGCTCCGGGGATTTTTCAATCACATTTCCTGCCATACTGTCAAAGACAACCGCAGAATAATACTTGGAGAAGAATATTTGCTCTCCCGAAACAAAAGTGCCTACATGTTTAACTTCAGACACCGGGACATAAACGCCTCCCGCACTGCTGCTCTGCGCCAATTTGCGAACATCAAATGTATTAAAGGCTTCGATATATTCGTCCAGGGCGGAGAACTGCTGTACTTCCTCTTCCATCTGCATTTCCTGAGAAGAGTCATCCTCCTCCGACTCGTCTGCCATATGGGTGGCACCGATTCTTCGATTCAGCTTTCGCTCGTACTTTGCGAATTTCTTTCGTCGGAATGTAAATACCTTTTCCTCACATCCATACAGAAGGACATCGATGTTACGTGCAGCCAAACATTGCAACGGATCAAACCGCTTATTATTCAGTTCTCCGACACATAAAACCGCATCGTATTTTTTCTGGCTATCGAAACGATTTGCCGTTACACAAATTATATTTTCATCAGAAAAATACTCAGGGTATACCATGCAAAGTAAGTCGGCATAATATGCCTTTGGTACAATGATTGCAACCTTGCCGAGTTTATGTTCGTCCAAGTATTCCCTCAGGGCATTTGCCTTTGGGCAGATTTTCAATCGTTCACGATATTTTCGTTCCAGTGCATCCGCCACAACCATACACAGTCCTTGCATAGACCCGGCTTGATCCGCAATATCCCATAATTCCTGAATGCGTCCGTAGGGTGAAGTAACCGCTTTGTTAATCTGTCCGTTACAAATGGCGTTTTCCATTATTTCTAACGGAAAAACTGCGGAATTAAGAAGATTCAGCAGGCCATGTGCAGCCACCACGAAGTCATCTTTGACAGCATCATTCCAATTGGACTGTTTAATGACAAAAATCGCATTTTTTATGGTTTTATATTCATCCCAACTCCAACCTTCACCTACGGGAATTGCCGTAACAGTATTGTGTATAACATTCATAATCTGCCTGTGGAGTTCTTCGGTAAGCGGGTTGTCGTTGCGAATCATTTGATTGCTTTTGGATAGCATGGTTTTTGTACAAGCAAATACGGAAGCACCCTCATACATCTCCAAGATATGTTCACCCATCCCGGCTTTGATTGGGGATGTAACATGAGCAAAACGCAGCACTTTTCTTCGAAGCAAATCGGCAAGTTCAGACCCGTTCTCGGTTATAGAAGCGCCACCGATGACCAATAGACCTACTACTTTATTTCCGCTTCTATCCAGGACCAAATCCCGTGCCGTTGAAATTTTACCGGTTACTTTCAAAACCGGTTCCGCTTTTGTCGGATTCAGACCGAACTGATACTCTTCACCACTACCGGTATAATACGCCGCCGGAATAATGTCCAACAAACCAACTTCTTTGCCTTCGCCATATACGATGCGGACTTGTTTGTAGATCTCGCCAAATGAGTTGCGATCAGCCACAATAACGATTGAAACATCGATTTGTGTAGGGATTTCTTGCATATCCACATCAAATGCAAAAGCCAAAAAATCCTCACGATTAGTTTTTTTCTTTCTAATACCGCGTCCGTCAGTAATCTGCGACTCGCCGTAGTAAGGCTTTATCAGGTGTTTATTCTTCTCCAGGGGAAGGTAACTAATCGTTTTCCCGTTTTTTCCTGTCCCGTCCTGCTCAATCACCATACAAAGCCGACCGTATTCAACGCTGGTACCTTTCCAGCGATACCTCTGACCATTATACATAACCATATCATCTATCTGTAGGGCAGAGATAATATCGTCATTTGTAGACAGGTTATAGGATAGACAACCCAGAGCGACGGCAACAACGGAAATAACATCAAAGCACAGAGATCCTGTATGAAGAGCAAAATTGACCGTTCGCTCCTTTGATACCAATGAATCGGCAAAAAAAGATAGATATTTTTCAATGATTGCTTCCTTCGATATCAGCGCATCACCATAATAAATATCGCACTTTTTCAAAATAGCATTTGCCAGTTTTTCTGCCGTCATGGTCATACACCTCCGTTTACGGTTATTCTCCGTGTAAGATAGCCAAACAATCAAGCATAAACCGTGCCATCTCCTCAATTACCGGAATTGTGACAGAGTTGCCAAACTGCTTGTACTGTTGGACTGCCGGAATTCCCTCGGGGAATGAAAACTCATCCTCCCCCTCAGCGTTTACAAATCCATAGTTTATAAAGCCTTGAAGTTTCCCCCACTCGGTGGGAGTCATAACACGAATGCCTTTATCATTGAGAGGAGTTTTCTTCCCTTTAATAATCTGTCCCGCAATGCCTTCTTTGGGATCGTATATCAAATTGCGTTCGCGGCCCGAACCTCCTGTAGCCAACAATGTGTTGGCTACAGGTCTCTCAATTCCTTCCGCATTTACAATCCGATAACCAAATCCGTAGCCTTTTCCTTCTTGGCGCTCTCGATGCTTGACGAGTGTCTCCAAATATCCCGATGCCATATAATACCTTGCCGACACATCATGCTCCAACAAATCATTCAAATCATGATATAGCTCAACCGCTCGGGTACGAGGCATTTCCGTTGGCAGCATAGCCAGTCTCTCCGGGGCAAAACGCTCAGTATCAAAACCGATTATATATGTACGAGGGCGATTTTGCGGAACGCCAAAGTCGCGGGAGTTGCGAATAAAGGATTTCGGCACATATTTGAGTGTCCCGTCCGCTTCTTTTGTGACACCAATTACGTGGTACCCCAAATCATTTACAAGCGTTTCGATGATGGTTTTGAATGTTCGCCCTTCATCGTGAGAAACCAAACGATCTACATTTTCCAAAAACAATGCAAATGGTCTGGTTCTCCTAATAATGTCGGAGATATGAAAAAAAATCTTGCCCTTTTCTTCGTTCTCAAATCCTTCCTGCAACCCGACCCGGCTGAATGTTTGGCAGGGGAATCCGGCCAAAAGCACTCCATATTCCGTGTTTTCCACCTGCTGTTTAAATTCATCGCTGGTCAAATCGTTTTCGGGATTGTCCCCATATAAATGTTGGTATGTTCTGCAAGCGTACTTGTCAATTTCCGAAGAAAGTACATTCACAAACTGCCCTGTAAGCTCAAAGCCACGACGAATGCCGCCGATGCCGGCACAAAGGTCAATTGTTCTATACGGTTGAACAGGGAAAACTCGCAACTCATCCAAAACTACGGAAACGCAGTATTCCGGTTCTTTTTGTATTTCATGTCCCCAAAATCGCAGAACAGTCCAACCTTGTTCCTGCAGTCGTGCCGTTACCTCAATATCTCTCTGCATATTGCGTTCGATTTTGGAAATCCAAAAATCACGATTGCTTTTTATTTCATTTTGTGCCTGCTCCCAGTTATATCCGTGCCAAAAATCTCCGTCACAGAATATCGCGATTTTCCGAGCAAGAAATGCAATATCCGGTTTTCCAAAAATCGTCTTATTGTTTCTCGTAAATGTAGTAAGTCCCTGGCGAACAAGCTCCTCGCACAGAAGTTTCTCCAGCGCGGTATCACTATTGCGCACCCGGCTCATATTTTTATGTATTTGCTCTTTACTCTTTTTGCGAGCCATTGTGCATCTCTCCAACCTTCAAGATATAGGCCGATAAAACGCGAAGCATTCGATATTAGCTACAGAATATCAGCCTTGCTATTCTATAAAACAGGCTTCTTTTCTCCATGCCATGTGGCAGTTTTGCAGTCCCACTGCATGAAAAGCTCCCCTTCGGAAAGAATTGCATCCCAAGCGGGGCGCAGAAAACGATCAATGCATACCATAACTTCTTCCAGAGGTAGCTCCGTCATTTTCAGGCGGCGCAGATACTGCCTCCAGCGAACTTGGATGTCCTTGTTACCTGCCAAGGCGATTACGCGGTCGAAGCTGTCCCACTCGTATGCCGTTCCCCGGTTTTGCAGGGTTTCGAAAATCGCCTGCCGGAGTGCCCAGCCATCGAAATCGAAGATGCTGGACAGATAGTAAATATCATAGATATCCTTCATGCGGCTGGTCAGTTCCAAACGCTGAAGTAGCGCGTCAAATTTTTCTGCAACAGTACTTTCCAGAGAGTAGGTCAGCACCTCCGGAGCGCCAAAGCCATCCAGCTGAACGGGGATTGTCCTCTTGCGGGGCACGGGAATAATTATGTCACCCACACCGAAATCCACATCAAAAGGAGTCCAGGTATTTTTGATTTGACCTACCAGCTGGAAACTGACGCCGGTATACTTCCGCTGAGGAGAAATAGTTTCAAATCCCCTGGAAGTAAATGTAATAAAATTGTTGCCGCTGTCCACGGAGATGATCTCATCCACCATGCGTTTGATGTCCTCGATCCTTCCGGGGAATTGTTGTAGCAGAAAATCGATATCAACGGTAGCTCGGCTCTCAAAATTGGTCAGCGTGTAAATGAAGAGGCCACCTTTAAGCACCAGGTTTTCCGCATAACAGGAGGCAGCCAGCCGCCGCAGAAATTCTTCCTGGCAGAACAGCTGTAAATGCAGCTGGAAGGGCTTGCCTGTTTCTTTTGCTTTGTTTTTCAGCCGTGCAATGACGGATGCGCCCATATCCATTACAGCCACACTCCTATCCGATCTTTCACCTTTTTCAGAACTCTACGTTTTTCGGCATATTCCAGTAGCTTGGGTACATTCTTTTTCGTATCTGCGACATAGCTTTGGATGGCCTTATTGTAGGTCTCTCTGTCCATTTTGTTTTCATAAAAAATGCATTCGCAAATCAACCGATCCCGGTCAAAGATCTGCATGGTGCAGTCGCCGTAATCTGCGGTTGTAACGCCAAAGGCCAAAAATTCCCTTTTCATGTAGTACGGCTGCACAAAGGGATAGTCCAGCTTGAAACGGGATTTGGATGTATCCCGGTCGACTGCAATATTCCATTCCAGGGGCGTCCGGTCAGAATAGCGGTAATAGAACAGGGCCGTGTACATGCACAGCACACCATCCGGGAACAGTTGAGCAATTTGTGCCGCCTCGGATGTGAGTTCATTCGTTTTGCAAAGGCTGTAATAGCCTTGCTTAATTCTCTCTATAATTTGCTCATCAACCATTTTCCGAATAGCATAGGTGTTATAGCCGAGGGCTGCAAGATCAGATGTGCGGAATATGCCTCCGCATTCGTCTGCCAGCTTTTCAATGATTTCTTTGTCGGCCATGTTTTCACCAACTTTCCGCACAAGTTCATCTTATGTTGCAACTTCGTAAATTAAATTATACGCACTATTCTCAAAAAAGTCAATGTGGCAAGGATACTTTATCGCACGGAACGTCAAATGTTTTGCTGAAGGGCAACGGACCTTTCGCCTGGTTATATTGTACGTTTTGTCCTGTGCGGTATTGTCTTTGGAATTCTTCAGTCAGGAAGCACTCATACATATCCTCATTTTTGCGCATAACTGCACCTTATGCGTCATCTTTTGAAAGAAATACGTTCAACGTAGACCTAATGCAACTACAGCAATTGTTGCGTTTACCAAAGTCTACGTTGAACGTATTTTTTAATTTTTCTGCTTCCATGGATGGTCAATAGGGGCCTGTTTTCTACATTTATTACGAGAGGATTACCGGTCATCGCTCAAAGTTGAAAAATATTTTGCCGAAGGGGGTTTCATTTTACCCCTCTATTTCTCCGTTTACTATGAGGGCATATGAAGGCTAAGCCTGAAAATTTTCCCTGATAGACAATGGAGAAGGAGGAAAACCACTCGAAGAAGAAAATATTTTGTCTGAGACGGGTATAAACAGCCTAGCTTTTTCTCCATTTATTACGAAGGGACATGCAGGGCATGCATGAAAGCCCCACCGCCAATTGTGAACAAAATGTGAACTCTTAGCTTAGGGGGGGCCAATGAAGCAGTCCGTTTTCTCCATTTATTATGAGAGGCTATTTTTACGAGTACAGTTTGGATCAGAAAGTGAGGAAATTGATGTTACACACAAGAACGATTCGGGAAGCAGCGGCCTGGTTCAAAAGTCAGGACCCGCAGACCTGCCTGACAGAGACTGCCATCCGCACGCTGCTGAGGAGTGGGCGCGTTCCCTGTGTCCGGGTAGGGAAGAAGTACCTTGTCACCATCGAAGCGCTGGAAGCGTATCTCTCCGGTGGTGAAACCGCGCCTGCGCCTTCAGAGAATGTCAGTCGCAAAGTTTGGAGGATCGAGTAATGACAGACAATCAAAATGACCTGATCACCATCACGGCGGGAGAACTGATGGACAGGCAGTTCCTCCCCAGACACAGCGTTGTGGAAAATTTTCTGCCGGCCGGGACATTCATCCTGTCCGGGCAGCCGAAAATCGGCAAATCCTTTCTGATGCTCATGCTTTGCTGGTGTGTGTCGGAGGGAAAGCCCTTCCTGGGCTTTGAAACACGGCAGTCCGAGGTGCTGTATCTGACCCTGGAGGACACGGACGCTCGCATCCAGGAGCGGCTGGCCCGGATGTTCGGCACAGACTGGGATGGAACGAAGCTGCATCTCACATTTCGTACCACGCTGAGCGGCAATGACCTGATCCAGCAGCTTGAAAACTTTGTCTTCGACCACCCGGAGACCCGGCTGATCGTCATCGACACGCTTTACCTTGCCAGAGAGGGCGGTGATGGCACCGCGTACAGCTACGGCTCAGACTATAAGGACATTCGCCCTTTCAAGCTGTTCACAGATGCCTACGATCTGGCTCTGATCCTCGTCCATCACACCAACAAGAAGCCGGACGAGGGGAATCCTTTCAACCAGATATCCGGCACCAACGGCCTGCTGGGAGCGGCAGACGGCGGCTTTGTCTTATGCGCGGAACAGGATAAACGCTTCCTCCACTGCATTGGCCGGGACCTGCCCATGCAGCATTACGAGCTTCGGTTTGACCGGGAGACCTGTCTGTGGGAATTGATCCGTGCCTGCAAGTCTGCCGCCGAGCTTGTGCCGGAGCCGTTGCTGGATGTCATCGACGCTGTTGTGGAAGATCAGTGGCAGGGGACGGCTTCCGAACTTCTGAAAGCTGTTCAAAAAATCACCCCGGATATTGCCTTGCAGCCCAATTCTCTGACTCGGAGGCTGAACCCGTTGACCGGCCGGCTGGAGCAGGAAAAGGGCATTGTCTACCGTTACAACCGAAACAAGGCAAAGAGACTGCTGACTTTTACAAGAAAGTCGACCGAATGACGATAATGACGGTAATGACGGTAATGACGGTAATGACGGTTTCTACCCCCGGGGGATATATATCGTCATCATCGTCATTACCGTCATAGAAAGGAGCAACAATGGAACTTGATTACTTAAACCGTTGCGAGCAGGATCTGCTGCAAGCCGTGCAGGATGCGGAAGCCGCTGTGACGCAGCTGCGGCGATTCGCGGCGTCATTTCTTATGATGCAAGGCAGAGAATCAACGCTGGGCACTAATACCACAACCATCGCATCTGTGGAAAACACGGAGGAAGGCTGGCTTCTGATCTCCCTGCCAGTGACGCTGCCCCGCCGTGGTGAAAAGGACAGAGCACGTTTTCTGGACGAGCCTCTGCGGGCAGCTATTCGCTGTTATTGCCAGGCCAGGCCTCTGCCGAAATTCCAAACCTGTGTGTTGGTCTACGAGCACGTTTACGATGCAGCCTATCCTCGCAGGCGCGTCACCGACCACGACAATCTGGAATTGAAGCACTGCCAGGATGTGCTGGAGGCAGCCTTTCTGACCAACGATACGGCCAGCCTCTGCAGCGTGTACCAGTGCAGCCACCCGGGCGAGGAGCCCGGGACACGCATCTGGATCCTTACCCCGGAGCAGTTTGAAATCTGGCTCAGCAAGCACAAAACAGCATGGGGAAAATCCCAGAAAACAGAAAATTAGTATACGAATACCGCACCGAATTTCTCTTTTTTCGGTGCACCACATTTTCGGTGGACTGACAGGCGGCAAAAATGTTGTGTTTGCAATGCTTTGCGGGCGAAAGTCAGAACGGGGGTAGGCTTGATGTAGTTGGCTTTTCGTGCCTTTTGAGAGGGCAGCCTATTTATAGGAAGCGATGTGTTATGGCGTGCGTGTTTCAGGATGGGCAGCCTGTGTGAGGGGCTGGGCTGTATGTGGGCTGCGTGTATGAATGGTCGAGATTGCGGGTGGAGGATGAGAGGTAATGGTTGAATGGATGATCAGGAGGTATATGAGATGTTGGAGTTGAAGTTTGGGCAGCGGGGATTGAAGCTGCTGTTTTTGATAGGATTCTGTGGGGAGTTCCCCATGTCATTGCTGGCGAGGTATCCCGGCTATTACGATTACAATCGCCGTATTGTCACAAGTCTGGTAAGGGAAAGGTATCTGAAGGAGCGGAAATTTCGTGACTATGACAATCATGTCATCCGCTCGCTGAGCCTGACGAAAAAGGGGATGGAACATATCCAGAGAGAATCACCCGCTCATGCGGAGGTGATCCTGTCCCATGAACTGTCGCCAGCCAGCGGTCAGGGCGACTGGAAGAAGACCCTGCGGCTCCATCGGAGCGCGGCCTGCTTCCTGGCAGCGCATCAGGCAGGAGCCTACTGGGAGCCGGGAGAGGAGAAAGACGAGCGCAGCAAGACGCAGCTTACTTATTACGGCGCCTACGAATTTCATACCCGCTTCGGAATGGACAACAAGGGTTCCAGAGCTTCCGGCATTACGGTGATAGAGAACAAGATATATGCGCTGTACTTTCTGGGTGATCACAATATGCGTTGGGCAGAAGCATCAGAGGAGTCTTTTCGGGATCAGGTACTATACTCGCCGATTGGACAGGAACGGTATTTTGCAGGGAATATCCTGATCGGCAATGAATGGGCTCTGGCAGAGAGCCTGGTGACGCACGGTGTTAACAGAAATACCTGGATGATCCATATGGAAACAGAGCTGCCGCTCTATTACACCACCAATGACCAAAATGGAATCAAGCTGCTGCGGGCGATCACTGGGTCAGCGACATCCTCACGGTTGTATCGTAGATTTCCGCAGCTTGCTGACAACCTCCATAACTTTACGGAGGGTCTTCTGTTCGATCTGAAGTATGTTTCCGAGTTTTATCAGTCTCCTCGTGATCAAAAATTCAGGATCACGCCAGCGTATGGATATTTCTTTGATTTTCAGATGGATGTCATGCGAAAAATCAACAATACCAATGCGCATCTGTACGAAATTCCAGGTTCTATTCTGGATGAAATTATCTCATAGTGACCCCTTGTGCTTTTTCAGTGCTTGTTTTATCATGAAGGTGCTGTATCACAAGGCGTTAATAGAAAGGAGAACGCCTTATGGCTAAGACAACACAGAAAAAGTATCAGTACAAAACCAAAGCGATCCAACTGCCCGACGGTACCCGCAAGTACCTGCGGGGCAAAACGCAGGAGGAGCTGGACGAAAAAGTCCTGAAGGCTCAGATCCTGGTCAACTCCGGCGTGGATATCTGCAGCGAAGAAACGTTCGGCCATTTTGCCCAGATGTGGTATGACATCTACAAGAAGCCTTATTTGCGGGAGAGCAGTCTCAACATGATCAAGTATGTGCTGAACCAGCATATTCTGCCGTTCATTGGGGGATACCGCCTGCGGGATATTTCCCCTATGCAGATTCAGGCTATTATGGCGACCATGTCTGATAAGAGCAATTCTCTGCAGTCCAAGGTGCTTGTGACATTGAGAAGCATTTTTAAGGCTGCTCAGGAAAACGGCCTTGTAGCAAAATCTCCGGTCAGCAGTATGTTGAAGGCCGGCGGCAAGAAAACGCCCGAGAAGGTCGCTCTGACGGCCGCAGAGAGCCAGCTGCTGTTGGATCGGGTCAGTAACCCCCGGGCGAGAACCTTTCTCCTGATCGCGCTCCATACGGGCATGCGGAGGGGTGAGATCGCAGGTCTTCGATGGGATGATGTGGATTTCAAGAAAAAGGTCATCCACGTTCGCCACAACGCGGTGATGGGGCGCTATGAAACGACCATCAGTGATGAGTTGAAGACCAATGCGGGCAAGCGGGATATTCCGATGTCTGAGGAACTGGAGGAATGGCTGCTGGCCCGGAAGAAGACTTCTCACTCCCAGTATGTCATTGCTATGGAGAATCACCAGCCGCTGACGAAGTCTTCCTACAAGAGCATGTGGAAGCTGATTGAGCGGGAATTGCCGGAGGCACATGTGACGGCTCATATTCTGCGGCACACCTATATTACCCGCCTCTTTGAAGCAGGGCTGGATATTAAGGAAGTGCAGTATTTGGCAGGACACAGCACGGTGGATATGACCTTACGTGTCTATACCCACTATGACCGCCGCTCCAGGGAAGCGCAGACTGCTGAAAAGGTACGGAACGCTTTGAGAACCTCCTGATTTTGTTCAATTGTTGCAAATTTGCAACAATCGGCCTCTTTGCAAAGGTGACTGCCCTGCCGGAGATGTATGTAATCTCCAACGGACACAAAAAATCCTCCAACCCATTGCGATGCAATGGATTGAAGGACTCGAAAATTTGCAACACTTTTGCAACAAAGGCGTGAAAAAAGGCCGGATTTTGCCGCAAATTACAGCAAGTCCGGCCACCCAATATTTTCTGGTTCTGGGAAAAGAAAAATCCTCAAAGCCTTGCGGCTCTAAGGATTTTTCTTGGTGGAGACTACTGGACTCGAACCAGTGACCTCCTGCGTGTGAAGCAGGCGCTCTAACCAGCTGAGCTAAGCCTCCATACGGATATGTAATTTTTTTCTGCCCATAAGACGCCGTGCACAACGGCGTCCTATGGGATGGTGACCCGTACGGGATTCGAACCCATGTTACAGCCGTGAAAGGGCCGTGTCTTAACCACTTGACCAACGGGCCATTTGGAAGTCCATGAAGCGCCGGGGCGCTTCATGGATCTGGTAGCGGCACCTGGATTTGAACCGGGGACACTGCGGGTATGAACCGCATGCTCTAGCCAACTGAGCTATGCCGCCAAATGTCTAACCCGAACGGGCATCAATTACTATACCAGAAGGCGGCGGCGTTTGTCAAGTGTTTCTTCGAAAAAAATGAAAAATTTCAAAAAACCGGAAGCAGAGGAGAGACTCGCTGCCGCTGGCAGGGTGCCCCGAGGCCGGCAGCCCGGATACGGTGGGAATGAGGCCGGGCGGCTCCTACCGCCCGGCACCGTCTTTTCAAAAATCCACTCATGTCATCGGGCGGACCGGAACGCATTGTAGAGCCGGAAGAGATCCTCCAGGGCGGCGCACAGATCTGCCCGGGCGGACTGGCGGGCTACCTCCCAGGGCACGGCGCGACGGTTGGTGGACACGATAGCGGTGACGCCCTCTTGATAGGCGTCCTCCGCGCCGGGGGCCACGTCGCCCACTACGGCCACCACCGGGATCCGTGTCTGCCGGGCCCGGTGGGCGATGCCGATGACCACCTTGCCCCGAAGGCTCTGACAGTCGATACGGCCCTCGCCGGTCAGGACCGCGGTGGCACCAGGCAGCAGGGCATCGAAGCCCACGGTGTCCAGGACTGTCTCGATCCCCATCTGCAGGCGACTGCCCAGGAAAGCCATCACACCGGCTCCCATGCCGCCGGCGGCGCCAGCACCGGGAAGGTCTGCGATCTCCCGGCCCAGGTCCTGGCGGATCACCTCCGACAGGTGGCGCAGATTCCGGTCCAGACGGGTCACCATATCAGGGTCGGCCCCCTTCTGGGGGCCGAAGACGGCGCTGGCGCCATTGGGACCGCAGAGGGGGTTGTCCACATCGCACATGGTCACGATCTCCACACCGTTCAGCAGGGGGAAGCGATGGGACATGTCGATCCGGCACAACCGGTCCAGCGTGCCGCCTACAGGGACGTACTCCGCCCCGGTGCCGTCCAGAAAGCGGACGCCCAGAGCGGCGGCACAGCCGCAGCCGCCGTCGTTGGTGGCACTGCCGCCCAGGCCCAGAATGATGCGCCTGGCGCCGTCCCGGATCGCCGCCAGAATCAGCTCTCCCACGCCGTAGGTGGTGGCTCCCTCAGCACAGAGACGGCCTTCCATCAGGGGCAGGCCTGCGGCGGCGGCCATCTCGATCACGGCGGTGTAGCCATCGGCCAGCAGACCGTAAAAACCAGAGATCTTACGAAAATCCGGACCGGTGCAGGGCACCTCTACCCGGTGGCCGCCCATGGCGGCCAGAAACGCCTCCACGCTCCCCTCGCCGCCATCCGCCACGGGAATGGAGACCACCTCTGCATCCGGCACGTGGCGCAGAAGGGCCTCCCGCATCAGCTGGCAGATCTCCAGGGAGGACATGGTCCCCTTGAAGGAGTCCGGCATGAGAATCCACTTTGACATGAGTTTCCTCCTCTCTGGATGCGCGGGGCGGGCGGAAGGCCCGCCCCGGTCCGGTCACGGGTTGACCACGTTGATGGGGGCGCCCTGAAGGTAGGCCCGCACGTTGTCCACGGTGCAGTCCATGATGCGCTGGCGGCTCTCCCTGGGGGCCCAGGAGATATGGGGGGTGAGGATGCAGTTCTTGGCGGTCAGCAGGGGGTTGTCGCCCCGGATGGGCTCTGTGGACACCACATCCAGCCCGGCGGCCGCCACCTTGCCGGAGTTCAGGGCGTCCGCCAGGTCCTGCTCCACCACCATCTGGCCCCGGCTGTTATTGATAATGATGACCCCGTCCTTCATCTTGGCGATGTTCTCCCGGTTGATGATGCCGGTGTTGAAGGGGAACAGGGGCATTTGGAGGCCCAGAACGTCGGACCGGGCGAACAGTTCGTCCAGGGAGACGTACTCCACCCCCAGCTGCAGAGCTTCGTCCCGCTGGCGCATGTCGTAGGCGATGACATGCATCCCCAGGGCCGATGCGATGGCGGCAGTGTGGATGCCGATGTTCCCGCAGCCAAGCAGGCCGTATGTCTTTCCCGCCAGCTCGATCAGGGGGTAGTCCCAGTAGCACCAGTCCGGGCACTGTTCCCATTTCCCGCTCTTTACCGTATCATTATGATAACCGATGTGATGGCAGATTTCAAGCAGCAGGGCGATGGCAAACTGGCTGACGGAATGGGTGCCGTAGACCGGCACGTTGGAGACAGGGATGCCCTTCTCTTTTGCGCAGGCTATGTCGACCACGTTATAGCCGGTGGCCAGCATGGCGATGAAGCGCATGGAGGGACAGGCGTCCATCACTCGGCGGGAGATGGGGGTCTTGTTGGTGAGGACCACCTCCGCACCGCCGATCCGGGAGATGATCTCGTCCTCATCGGTGAGGCTGGTGCGGTCGTAAACCGTCAGGTCTCCCAGCTTCTCCAATTCTCCCCAGCTGAGATCGCCGGGGTTTTCCGTGTATCCGTCCAAAATGACGATGTGCATTTCATTCCTCCTGTCTGTGTGTCCCCCGGCCCGCAGGGGCCGGGGGACAGCCGATTCCACTGGAAAGTCAGCAGGATTGCAGCAGTTCCAGCGGGACGCCGTACCTGACGGCCAGATCCGCGAAGTCCTGCTCAATGGCGGGGCTGATGTCGATACCCTCCCGCTCCGCCTGCCGGGTCAGATGGAACTCGATCTCCCCGGGGATCATGATCTCCCGGAAGCCCGGTGCCGTGGGGGCGGCCTTCAACTCATCATACATGGCGTCGGTCCGCACGACCACGGCCTCGCCGGAACTCTTTCCCACCACAGCCACGGTCTCAAATGCCTCGGAACCGTAGTCGGCAATGCCGGTGGCCTGGTTGATATTCAGGCAGGTGTGATAAAACAGGCAGGTATAACCGTCGGGAGAGGCGTTCTTGACTTCCTCGGAACCCAGCGCTCCGCCATTGCCGGTGATATTGGTGACGACTACGGTCTCACCCAACACATCCTCCAGATATTTTGCATATGTGCGGGCATTAAAGTCAGTGTCGCCCCCGGCGCCCATGGGAACGATCATGTTGATGGATTTGGTGGGCCAGTCAGTGCCGCCATCCTCCGAAGAGGCGTCATCGGCCGGGGTATCCGGGCTGTTGCCGCAGTGGCCGGACTGCGACGCCATGATCGCTCGGGGTGCCATCTATCTGGACCTGTGCTGCCGCTCCCTCTCTATCCGGGTGATCGAACTGATTATCAACGGAACGGACATTGTCAATATCCTGCTGTAGCTGCGGCAGAAATACGGCCCGGTTCCAGCTGCCATCCAGGTTTTGCAGCTCTCCCGCCGGGAACAGTATCTGGGAAAGCCGGCATCCTCCGTGTTCTCCACCCCGGCGTTGAGCCGCATCGTGTCCGCGACGGAGAACACGGACGAGATTATCGCTTACAAAAACACCCACCTGTCCGTCAAAACGAAAAACATGATGATGCACGGCCTCCGGGCTGGAACTGTGGTTTCCCTGCTGAACGCCGCGCAGATCCAGACCACGGAGGACCAGCTGCGCAAAAAGCTCCACTACAAGGGACACAAGGCCAAGTACACCTTCGGGGATATCATCACCCGCAGCCCGCGGATGATAGCCTGTATCCAGGAGGCCAAGGCCTTTGCCCAGACGGACTCCAATATCGTGGTGGTGGGGGAGACCGGTACCGGAAAGGAGCTGTTGAGCCAGAGCATCCACGCCTGGAGCCGTCGGTCACAGAACAACTTCGTAGCCATCAACTGCGCCGCCCTGCCGGAGAACCTGCTGGAGAGCGAGCTGTTCGGCTATGTGGAGGGCGCCTTCACCGGCGCCACCAGGGGCGGTAAGCCGGGCCTGTTTGAGATCGCCCACAACGGCACCATCTTTTTGGACGAGATCTCGGAGATCCCCCTGGGACTTCAGGGGCGGCTGCTGCGGGTCCTGCAGGAGCGGGAGATCATGCGGCTGGGGGACAGTCAGGTGACTCCCATCAATATCCGGGTGATCGCGGCCACCAACAAGAACCTGGAGTCGCTGGTCCGGGCAGGTAAATTCCGCAGCGATCTCTATTACCGCCTGTATGTCCTGTAGCTGAATCTGCCCCCGCTGCGGGAGCGGCAGGAGGACATCCCGCTGCTGACGCAGAGCTTCCTTCGGAACTTCCAGGCTCGGGAGGGCGACGGCTGTCCGCTGGAACTGAGCGATGGCGACTGCCGTCTGCTGCAGAGCTGCCCCTGGCGGGGAAACATCCGGGAGCTGCAGAATTTCTGTGAGCGGCTGGCGGTGCTTTACCGGCCTGGCGTCTCTGTATCTGGCCTGATCGCCCATCTGCTGGAGAGTGCCGCCTCTCCCGAGACGCCGCCCCCGTGCCCGCCGCCGATGCCGAAGGCCGCCCATACCAGGATCGACCTGTCCTATGAGGAGTTGCTGGCCGTTCTTCAGGAATGCGGCGGGAACCGGACGCAGACGGCGGCAAAACTGGGGATCAGCCGGGGGACACTGTGGCGGCTGCTGAAGAAGTATCAGGTCGGACAGACATGAGCAGAGGCATAGCCCATGACGCATGCCGACTGCGGTTTCCAGAGTATGGGCAGGGGAGGGCAACGCTGATGGAACCCCAGCGTACGAGAAAAAGCCCTGTGGCTGTAAAGCCAAAGGGCTTAATGGTTGCTGGTACTCAGTATGTGCAGCATCTGTGCCGCTGGTGGAAGCGGGGCGCCGCTGCAAAGCCTGTCACCCCCACTTTCCTGCCATCACAAGCTTCGTATCCTGTATTCCGGCGTTATAGCCGGAACGCAAGCGATTCCCGACTCCGGCTCACCCCGCTCGAAGGCGCAGTGGAGGACTCAATGCTTGATGCTTGTGCTCCGCCGACAAGCCGAGTCTCCACGAGAAAAGCCCCCTGGCGAAAGCCAGGGGGCTTGATGTTTTTTGCACTTAGTACATGCCGCCCATCTCGCCGCCGGCGGGGGCAGCGGGAGCGGGGGGCTCGGGCTTATCGGCCACCAGAGACTCGGTGGTCAGCACCATGGCGGAGACGCTGGCGGCGTTCTCCAGGGCGCTGCGGGTCACCTTGGCGGGATCGATGATGCCGGCGGAGACCATGTCGCAGTACTCCTCCTTGTAGGCATCAAAGCCGTAGCCGGTCTTGCCGGAGGTGCGGACCTTCTCCAGGATCACGGAGCCATCCAGACCGGCGTTGGCAGCGATCTGACGGATGGGAGCCTCCAGGGCCTTGGCCACGATGCGGACACCGGTCTTTTCGTCGCCCTCCACGCTGGAAAGCAGAGCCTCCACGGCGGGGATCACGTTCACGAAGATGGTGCCGCCGCCGGCCACAACGCCTTCCTCAACAGCGGCGCGGGTGGCGTTCAGGGCGTCCTCGATGCGGAGCTTCTTCTCCTTCATCTCGGTCTCGGTGGCAGCGCCGACCTTGATGACGGCCACGCCGCCAGCCAGCTTAGCCAGCCGCTCCTGCAGCTTCTCCTTGTCATAGTCGCTGGTGGTGGTGGAGATCTGCGTGCGGATCTGGCCCACGCGATCCTTGATGGCCTGGCTGTCGCCGGCACCGTCCACGATGGTGGTGTTCTCCTTGGTGACCTTCACCTGGCGGGCGCGGCCCAGCATATCCATGGTGGCGCTCTTCAGCTCCAGACCGACCTCCTCGGAAATCACGGTGCCGCCGGTCAGAATGGCGATATCCTGCAGCATCTCCTTGCGGCGGTCGCCAAAGCCGGGAGCCTTGACACACACCACGTTCAGGGTGCCGCGCAGACGGTTCACGATCAGGGTGGACAGAGCCTCGCCCTCCACGTCCTCCGCGATGATCAGCAGCTTCTTGCCGGACTGGACGATCTGCTCCAGGATGGGCAGGATGTCAGCGATGACGGAGATCTTCTTGTCGGTAATCAGGATATAGGGATCGTCCAGGTTGGCCTCCATCTTCTCCATGTCGGTGGCCATGTAGGGGGTGATATAGCCCCGGTCAAACTGCATGCCCTCCACGACCTCGGAATAGGTGTCGGCGGTCTTGGACTCCTCAATGGTGATGACGCCGTCGGCAGAGACCTTCTCCATGGCGTCGGCGATCAGCTTGCCGATCTCCTCGTCGCCGGAGGACACAGCACCGACACGGGCGATGTCCTTGGAGCCGTCCACGGTCTTGGCCTGCTTCTTGACCTCGGCCACCGCGGCTTCCACGGCCTTGGCCATGCCCTTCTTCACCACGATGGGATTGGCGCCGGCGGCCAGATTCTTCAGACCCTCATGGATCATGGCCTGGGCCAGCAGGGTGGCGGTGGTGGTACCGTCGCCGGCCACGTCGTTGGTCTTGGTGGAGACCTCCTTCACCAGCTGAGCGCCCATGTTCTCAAAGGG
>ERZ838827.453-NODE-453-length-52577-cov-13.462797_pt1 | contig 52577 bp, 26 predicted proteins | sample MGYA00519881_ERZ838827 | MGnify/ENA primary metagenome ERZ838827 (study PRJEB31850, sample SAMEA3708842) | human gut metagenome | biome: human gut; feature: human-associated habitat; material: faeces | place: China | collected 2014 ...
AAATATATGTATCCGGAGTGATTATATTTAGTATAACTCCGGAATAATTATAGCATATAAAGGGAATAGTTACAATCAGTGAGAAATGAATAAACTCATTCCTACAACGTTGCGCACTGATATCAGAGTCAGTTCTCATCCAATATCTTGTCTATCTTATAAATCATAAATTCATAATATTCTTTCATGTCTAGTGAAGTGCGGGAAAGGTTTTCTTTCAACATTTTCCTTATCTTCAGCAACATATCCCAATAAACGGTACCATCCGGATGTGAATTTGCAGGTACTATGTCTTGCGCCTGCCATCCCATTACAGGACTGGTCGCCTCACAGAATGTATCCATTTTCAAAGTTTCAGAACGCAATCCCCTTCGGGCACTGGTAGCTCCTACGGGGGTTGTGCCTATATTTCTCGAGATGTTTTTTACTAAGTAGTCCACCAGTATATTCTGAAACTGCATTTCTACATTTGTCAACGAACGATTCTGCAAAACACCTTCCCACACCACAGAGTGAATGTCATTTATATAGTCTTTTACAGAATATTGATTCCCTGATTTTTCCGCACACAATGCCACATAAGAAATACGGTCGAATAGGAACTGAAGGATATATTTCCGTGTTTTATCTACTATCAGATCCTGTAATTCCAGGTTGGATTTAATTTCCTCGTTCGTCAACCAATCCAGATCCATAGACATATTCACCAGATAATTCAACGCCTTCTTTTGTATCTCCTTTGAAACCGGAACATTATCTCCATATCCATCTTCTTGCAGATAAATTCCTCCAATCCAGAATGACAATTCCATGGCCCTGTAAGTATACAGTTTAATCAGGCTGGCATACAATTCTGTACGTCTGGTCATATCATGGTCATCTTTTGCATACCAGCTCATAAAATTCGTCAATGACTTTTTAAGATTCATGATTTGGTAATCCGCAGCTTTGAACGGATCATTTCCAAGATCCCACAAAATGGCTGACGGGTCATACAAAGCATAGAATTCTTGCCGCGGTTTATAATGATACTCATTGTTGGAATAGGCATTTTCCACCCATTTATTCAAAAGAGCAATTTCCTGTTCGGACTTTTCCACTGCAACAGGGGCGTACAGATAGCGGATTGAAAAATAATCATATAAACCGATACCTGGTTGTACCATCGTAACTCCCTTTTCTACATCTTCCGGCTGTGCAACATAGTTACACATCAGATTATCCATTACAGAAGGTGTCAGACCATTCATTCGGGTAAATGTCGCACTCCGGAGAGAGTCTACCGGATAACGATAAGAAGCACCCATATTATCCGTAAGTCCCAAGCAATATCCTATCTGTTGGGCTATTCCCGCTTTGAGGAGTTCTCCCATTTGCTTATTCGAAAGGGCCAATGTGCGAACGCTTGGATCAGCCCCCATCGTTTGTGTACATCGGTTGCTGTAAAGTAACGAAAGATAGTTATGATGGATATAAATGGAGGCATTCAGTATCTCTCCGGTGCGGGGATCCGTGTGCATGGAATTTTGTGCCATATACATCCAGTCGGGTGCGTAACTAATTGTCGAATAGCGGATATTAGACGAAGAGAAACCTTTTTCTCTAGGCCATTCTTTTACTTGAAGTACATTCCGAAAACCTATTTTCTCAAAACTCTTATTCCACTCTTCCACTCCCTCTTTAATATAAGGCTTCCATGATTCGGGCATTAATGTGTCCACATAAAACACAATCGGTTTTATTGGTTCCACATTTTCCCCTTTTTCAAAGGCTACCTGGTCGGAGGGTTCCAAACGCCATCGCTTTGCCAGATAGGCATTTTCCAAAGGAGTTTCCTCATTCATATATTTCTTACGAACCAGAAAAGCCGTATTAACCTTTTGACTGGCATTACGGGTCTTCATCGGTTTTTCAGGAAGCAATACCAACATGCGGGCAGCCGTAACAGTCACAGAGACGTCCTGCTGCATAGGGATATTACCAAAAGCTGTGTAATCCACATTATATCCCAGTACGCATGTGACTGAAATATTGTCGGGATACCCTTGGATGCTTTTTAGGAAAGAGCGAGTAATATCCTGTTGGTATGTCCGGGTTACCATGCCATACATCGAATTTGGAGCATAAGAAGAAAATGGATTTGTATAATCCGTATGCTCTATAAATAACGGAGCCATATCTACCAGGACAGATGAACTATCTTTAGCAAAGGCTTCTATCTTAAACGATTGGTAAACTCCACCCGATGCTGATTTTAGTAAAGAAGCCTCAACGAGCTTTTCTCCTTCATATAATAAGGGTTGGTTGGTCATCATTCTGGCTTCCAAAACTTTTCCGTTTCTCACAAACCGAAACATCACATCAGGAGAAGTAAACTGTCCGACAACTCCTTCGCCATTGTCACTGATATCTATAATGGAAGAGGCAAAAAGCATTTCTCTTTCCATCAGGCGTACGGGAAATTCGACTAAGATCTTATCTTTTGTCCGGTGCATCACCATCAACCCTGTCGAATCCGATGCCACACAATCTTTCAAATGGCTTGCATATCCCTTCGTTTCCACCTTCACCTGTTTCTTTTTTTTCTTGCTAGCCCAACCGTCTTGAGCCAGGAAAAGAGACAAAATTGCGAAAGGGATCCATATTAATTTCCTATTCATATTCCTATTTTAATGATTGAGATATTTTATATACAATGAGACGATAGTGAGTGCGATTCTCGTCACTTCCGGAAGACATACGACTTTTCGCCACTTTTTCAATCTTTCTCAACATGGAATAATTACGATGTTCCATCGGCTCTGTCGGAACCGTCACTGAAATGGTCGTTTCAAAACCCATTACCTCTTTGGGGTTAGTAGAATGATCTGAAGCTGCACCCATATCATATAAATAAGTAGGTGCAACAATTCCTTCCGGTAACGGCATTCTCTCATCCACCAGCATTTTACCCATTCCTCCGGCTAACGAACCTTTTTTAACGGTCTTTATGCCATTGAGCAAATAGGATACAAACTTCAATTGCATATTTCTTTCCGAAGCTGACAATACCTCTTTATTTCCCGGAACAATAAACAGATAATGATATAGATCGTTCATATATTCCACTTGGGTATAAGGTTCCTTTTCCATTTTCTCTCCGCAAATCGCGACCGAGGGAAAACGTTTCAGAATATAATCAATAATCAGATTTTCCAGCACACTACTCAAATTGGAATGAAGTGGAAGATCCTTCTGCAAAGTGGATTCGTCCACCCAAGAGCAGTCTTTGGCTTGTTCCCAGAGAAATTTCAACGACTCTTTCTGGCTTGCTCTGGACACCGGTGCATACGAAAGTAACGGATCACCTTCATACCGTTCGTTCACATATATGCCTCCAATATTAAATAGCACATTGTTTATATAACGTATATATTGTCCGATAATCTCATTATAGATTTCTTTCCGGAAGTCGCCCTGCGGATCATCTTTGATCCATCCATTCAGTTGAGGCAGAATATACTTCAGATTCTTAACTCCATAGATGGAAGCCTTTACGGGATCGTCTCCCAAGTCTTCTTCAAAGGAACTGGGGTCGATACGGCTATTAATTTGCTGCTTTCCATAACGATAGGCCGATTCAGCCAGTTTTTCATTCATCCATTGTTGCAGAACCGGAATTTCTTCCTTACTTGTATTCGCAGAATTTATAGGAGAATAAAGCCACTTAATCGAGAAATAATCATAAACACCCAAGTCGGGAGGCGTCAGCCGAACACCTTTCTCTTTGTCTCCGGGCTGGGCTACATAATTATTGCGGGCATAATCCATGATCGAATAAGTAGTCCCATATTTATTTGTAAAAGAAGCAGAGCGTAACGAATCGACTGGAATAGAAGAAGATCCCGCCATGTTATGCATCAAGGCAAGAGTGTGCCCTACTTCGTGCGCCACGACATAACTAATACAATCTCCTAGAACTTCAGTAGGAAGTACCTTCTGGCGCACATCTGCATCGGTTTGCGCTGTCTGTACAAAACGCCAGTTGCGTACCAACCCTATTAAGTTGTGATATAGATATACAGAAGCATTTAAGATTTCTCCTGTGCGGGGATCGCTCCAGGAAGGTCCCATTGCATTGGCTATCAAAGACGGAGAATATCGCACACAACTGTATTTAATATTATCCGGATCAAATTCCGGATCGTCTGTCGGAAAATCTTCCGTACGGATAGCATTCTTGAATCCGATTTTCTCAAAAGCGTCATTCCATCTCAAGATTCCGAGTCGGATATACTTCTTCCAGAATTCGGGAAAAGCGTTATCAATATAGTATACAATGGGTTTGCGGGGCTCGACCCATTCTCCTTTTTTATATAATTCTTCGTCGGAGGGTTCCAAACGCCATTTCAGAGCATAGTAAACATTCTCAATCCGTTGTTTCTCATTACTAAATTCTACTTTGGGAGTATAGAATACATTCATACGTGAATCGGCATAACGAGGACGCATAGGTTGCTCCGGCAGCAAAATAATGCTGCGTGTCAGCACTGCCGTGAAAGGTCTTTGTTTGATTAGTGTCACTCCGGCCGATGACACCGTTACATTGTAGGTCAAAGAAGAGCGGATACTTAGATTATCTTCAAATGATTTGATAGATGTGATAGAAGAATTCTCCTTCTTAAACTCTTTATTGACAGTAAATGAAGCCATGATTGGAGAAAACGGCGAGAAAGGGTTCATATTATCCCGGTTTGACAGAAAAAAATCGGTCATATCAAAAACGACAGCAGTGCTATCCGGGGAATAAGCTTTGATATTGAAATTCTTCAAAGTCGCCGGTTTCGTACTCTCTGATATACGCTGTTGCAAGTTCTTATCTTCCGAGATATAATTGTTGGAAACTTCGCATAGGCTTATCAGCGAGTCGGATTTTATGAATACGATATGCAAGGGAGCGTATGGCTTCTCGCCAATGCTACCAAATCTGTTGTCGGTTGTCTCACTAATGGTGGAGCCTAGTAGCATATCCCGTTCCAGAAGTCGCAAAGGCAATTCAAAATAAACACGATCATCTATTTTATGTAGTGTAATCAATCCTTTTGCCGTCTCATATTTTTTCCCGCTGAAGAGTTTCTCATAAGGTGAAGTTTTCTTCACTTGTTCAGATACCGCTTTCTTCTTTTTCCAGGGAAACTTGGCATTTCCCTCATTGGGGCACATGAGCAACAATGAGGAAAACACTAAAGTCAATAAACTTATTTTCATTGGTATAATTTATTATAAATACATATTCGACGGGCTTCCATAGCGATAAATTACATCTATCACCTCTCCTATATTACCGACTTCATGGAGAACTTTCACTTCTTTATTGTTGAGGACAGTTTCTGTTACACTATACACAATGAAACCATTCTTCATCCCGACTCCTAAAGCCGTACTACCCTTGTTTAACTGGAGATCCGTTATCTCACTACTACAAGTAGTAAAAAGAGTAACCCTGTTAGTACTTTTTTCATAGTAGTAGATTTCGTTATTCGCTGCTCCGCCCGTAAAGAACAGGCGCTTTCCCAAATTATCTTTTGAACCATAGAATTTCGATTTCTCCGTCAGATATGAACTTGGGAAATTGAAAGTTTCTACACTGCTCACCAATGCTTCGCCCAAGTCATATGCTAGCTTAAATGTTTTCAATGTATGGTTCCCATTCCTATCTTTCAGCAGCAACATGTATTTGCAGTTGAATGAACCGGGATAAAAAATATCGGCATACACCAATGTTTGATCTTCCAGCCCCAGATCAGTAACTTCGAGTATTTCACCTGTCTGATTCTTACTGGCGCTTCCCAGGCAAAGTAAGCGGTGATTCTTCTCATCATACATCAACATGTGTCTTGTCTTATTAAAATTAGACTGGATCATTTGCGTTATCTTCATACCTTTATTGACATACACAGGTACACTGCTATATGGGGCTGAATGAAAACCTGCAGTATCAGGATTCTTCAATTGGCGAATGTATACCTGCCCATTAGTTGTCAGCAACGCATCCGTATAATAAATATAAGCAGCATCTTTCACTACAAAATTGTCGGGTACACCCTCCGTAAATTCTTGAGTGGTATACAACACCTTTGCCATTGTGTTTCCATCTACCTCAAGCGCGCCTTTAGCATCTTGGTTGATAACCAGAATTTCAGGAGTGGTCAGTCGCCCGGAATAATGTTCTACCAATTTGTATGGGTTTGCTCCTAACTCTTCATTGTTCACCGTTTCATAAATATTCAAATAGTTTATATATCCGGCATTGTCACGAATATGCGATAGCATCGTTTTGTTATTCAGTTTCGACAAGATTGCCCATCCCGTTTTATAAGGAGAACCTACATACAATTGCACTTTTTGCATTACCCGGAACTTGGTTGCCTTGTCAATCACCGAGAACAATGCATAATAGGTGATAGCTTCCGTGGGAACATACGAAAGCACTTTCTCATGTCCTACAATCTGTCCATTCAATTGCCATTCAAATTCGTAATTAGAAAGATCATCTCCTTCATCCAAAGCCAGCTTGGGCTCAATGTTGGTTTCCTCTCCGATCACGCCATCGAATATGTACTCGTCAAAGGTGATACGCACCGATGATTTTTCCAGATAATCATAAGTACCCTTGTCATCTACACAAGAATAGAAAGACAGCAGAACGCCAATCAAGTAAACTATATATCTCGTTTTCATAATCATATTTTTTGAATTTATCCTACTACAGGAACAGTCATATCGGAGCCATCCTCATCTTTCACCGGATTTCCTTCATCCGCTTTCTCTATGAGATAATTTTTGAATTTACGGGCAAGCGACCACCGTTCGGATTCGGACAAGTCTTTCAATTCACCAACCCCCGTGACTTGCATAAAAAGCCTGAATTTCTTTTCTGTATATTTCCCCAGCAAACTTTCTTCTACAACATCATTCCACCAAAGAGGTTTGGATATCAGTGAGCTGAAACGAATTACTTTGCGGGTATATATACTCTGTCCGGGTTGCAACTCTTCGTTTCCTATGATATCAATTACCAGTCGAACTTCCCGGGTATCCAATAAAGCTGTCTTCTTGAGTATCAGAAATGTCTCATCTTCCAAAACATCTTTCCGGAAAGTAACTTTCGATTCCAAATCATACGAATCAGCTTTTGCCGTGGTCAGCTCCGGATTGATGCTAAGGTTCACGATGCCGTCGCTGGCGAGCGGTAAACCTATCAGTCTCATGTTCAAGGGAATTTTTATTTCCTCTTGTGTTCCATAAAAGAAAAAAGAGTAGGTCAACGAATCAGCATACGCTTCCGTAAACTGTACATAATGACCGGAGTCCCATACCTGAATTTCATCCTTTTCGCAAGCAACCAGCAGAAAGATGGAAGCTATCAATAATGAATATATCTTTTTCATCCTGTTCATCTCCGTAATTTAGTAGATTATTTCGCTTTCGGGTATCGGCAGTACAAATTTATCTGCCATCTGTATGATTTGTGTTCCTGATGTGACGGGGGTATTCCAGCGTTTAAAGAAAAAGAACATCTGACCTTCCGTTAAGAATTCCTTTTTACATTCGGCTGCCAGTTCATTGTAATAACTACTGGCTGATGTGCCTGATATATCACGGCTCGTCCCACGTTGGTTGCGTACTTCGGCTAAATAATCAAGTGCCTTGGGCAGATCGGTTTGGGCGCTAGCCTCGCTTAAGATGTAGTACATTTCACTTAGGCGAATCACTGGTATCAGTTTATTTTGTATCATAACGCTTTGCACAGTCGATTTAAGATTCAACCACTTCAGAGAAGTCTGCCCTCCTTTGCCATCAGAAGTGATAAGATAGGTGCGATAGTCATCTTCATCTTGCTCAAACAAAGAGTTACTGTTCTTGAGTGTCATCAGCTGACCATAATTACTCATCTTGAAATCGGCTATATTATCCAGCAACTTACGATCATAGAAAGCTAAAAATATATCTTCATACAGTTTGATAAACTTTTCATTGTCTTCCACATACGTATAATCATAATAATCAGTAAAATAGAACCAGTTCTTGCGAGTACTGAAATTATCAATTACGTATTTCGCATATTTGCCTGCATTATCCAAATCATTATCGTATAAATAAGCACGAGCCAGAAGCGCATTGATTGCAACAAAGTTCATACGGATTCCTCTTTGCCCGAAAAACGATCCTCCTGTCGCCTGGTTGGCACCTCCCATTCGATACTCGGGATTTCCCATCGTTATTTTATTCACAATCGTGTCGTGGTCTGCAACCAGATGGCTGGCTTCAAGCAAATCCTGCTCTACTTTATGCAACACCTCCTTAGTGGAAAGATTAGGCTCATACTTAGATGGATAGGTCGTGAAATAAGGGATACGTTTACTTTCATCACCGGTTGCCACAGAGGGAGCAAACAGACGTAACAAATCAAAATGCATCAAAGCTCTCAAGGCTTTGGCTTCACCAATAATCAGATTTCTTTCGATTGCTCCTTCACGAAATGCAGTCGAGTCTTTTGCCTCGGCTTCCGTTATCAGCTTATTGCAATTGGCGATTACATTGTATCCTTTTGACCAGACCGATTCCAGAACCCCTTTAATCTCTGTTTCTCCATAGTCATATTTTATCGCACTTCCATACGCTTTGGAGCTGGAGATATCATTATTATCATACGTTTGAGAAAGTACGCTGGCAAGTCCCCAAGACAATTCCCTGCCATACAATTCGGGGGAGGACATAGCCATATAAATCCCATTCAGTGCATTCCTGAATCCTTCGCCGCTCTCGAAAAGCTTCTGGCTCGATACCTGATCGGAAGGTTCCACGTCCAGCCAATCATTGCAACCACTCAATGAAAGCAGCATTGTAACAGCCATTATATTTAAACTAAGTTTCTTCATATTCATCATTTTTTAAAATCCTAGATTTAAAGAAAAACTAAAGGTACGCGCATAAGGATAATAGAGACCTCTTTCCTGACGAATAGAGGAAATATGGGCAATATTATTCATATTGAACTGCACTCGCAACATACTAAGACTAATGGGTGCAATCATCTTATTACTAAAATCATATGCTAGAGTAAACGAGTTGAAATCCAGTGTATTATTATCTTGTACAAACCGTGAGGTCGGACGAGTTGTCTGATAACGGTCTTTGATTGATTTCAACATGGTTATATCTCCCGGCTTCTTCCATCTGTCCGTCAAAACCCGCTTGTCGGCATTGACATTATAGATATTCACGTTTTCCACTTTATCGACCAATGTGCTGTTGTAGAGTTGTCCACCGCATTCGTATTTGAAAGTAGCATACATTGTGAATTGTTTATATCGCAGATTTACTCCGAAAGCACCTTGCGCAACCGGCTCCGTATCACCCACAATCACCTGGTCCGACGAATTCCAGTCAGATGTGATCGTTCCGTCTTTTTTAAGAAAGATTTCCTGTCCGTCCGAAGGATTAATCCCCAAGGTACGCATTCCCCAGATAGAAGTCAGCGAACCGCCTTCAGAATACTTCATGAAAGGTTTGCTATATTTGGAATCCTGCAAAGTACCCATGTTTGAGCCATACTCGGCAAAGAATTTGTCGACACGCTCATTATAGGCTTTTAATGATTCCGAGATTTTCAATATCTTGTTTTTATTATGTGCCAGATTACCGAACAATGTGACTGTCCAATCTTTGTTCTTGAATACATCGGCCCTGATATCCAGTTCGATACCCCGGTTTTGTACTTCGCCAAGATTATCGCGATAAACAGTAAAACCGGTGGAAGAGGGTAGAGTGACATCCGTAATCAAGTCGATTGTCTTTTTGTTATACCAGGAGAATCGCATTACAATCGCATCATGGAGTAACGATACGTCGGCACCAATATCAAACGTATTTGTACGTTCCCATTTCAGATTTTCATTACCCATATAATAAAGCAGCACTCCATTGCCGGTTCCATAGCTACCGGGAAGAATCTGATAAGTATGTTTCGCTACATAAGCCGGAAAATTCACTTTACCGATCTGACCGTAGGAACCACGAATTTTCAGCTGACTAAACAAAGTCTGCGTTTTCATAAATGCATAGTTATGAATATTGAGACCTGCTCCGAACGACCAGAAAGGTGCAAACTTTTTTTTCGAACCGAATTCCGAAGAACCATCCATACGGAGAGATGCATCCATTAGATAAATATCATCATACGTATAGTTAGTCGAAAGGAATGTACCCATCAATCGGGTGCGATTGTCGGAGAAAGAAGGTTTGGTTGTTATTTCATCCGCATAGTTGGGAGAATCCAATTGGCCGGAAGGGAATCCGCGATACAATGAACTCTCTGATTTATCATTCGTTTCACGCATATTTATGCCTAAAGAGAAATTCATGTGATGACGATTCACTGTCTGCACATAGTTTGCCAGCAAGTTGGCATTCCAGTAGATACTCTGTGAACGTCCCAAGTTCAATTCCCCTTTCGGATCGCTGTCTGCATAATCAACATACTTTCCACTCCCGGGATCAGTAAATCTGCGGGAATCATCGTCCCGTTTGGTAATGGAAAATTGCGCTTTTAGTTGAAATACATCTGCCAACCGATAATTCAGACTAAGATTATTCGTTAAATCCGTATAAGAAGTCCGATCGTAGCTACTTAACACGATTGCATCGTACAAAGGATTACGGAGATTGGAGCTTCCTGAATGCCAAGCAGTCAGATATTCTACATATTTCCCATTTTCATCCTTAAACGCATCATACGGCTGTTTGGAGGTGTACTCCGAGAAACTTCCGTAAGGAGAGTTTTCTGATTTCACCGAGTTGAATGTCACATAATTCTTTATTTGCAAGTTATCGATGCGATAGTCTATGTAAAACCCTCCTCCGGCACGCTTTCTGTACGAACCCTTCATGACTCCGTCCTGGCTGTCATAATTCAGCTCGGCACCAAAACGTATATCATTGACGCCACCTTCTACGTAAACGCTATGTTTATGATTGAAGCCGTTTCTTAGCGGTTGTGCGATCCAGTCCGTATCAATGCCTCGCAGAATATTGTTTTGTTTTGACATATATTCCTGTTGTAAATTCAAAGCTGTGCTCGGAGAAGTACTTTCATAAAGTCCGGCTAAACGTTCGGCTTCCAATTTCTCATGGGCATTCATCAGGTTATAGTCTGATATGTCAGGCACTGTCACTTCTGCAGAAAAATTATAATTTACGCGAAGTTTCCCCGGAACCGGAGCTTTGGTTTCAATCACAATCACCCCGTTTGCTGCGCGCGAACCATAAATAGCCGTAGCAGCGGCATCTTTCAGTATGGTGATCCGTTCAATGCGGTTGGGATCAAAGTCATATACTTTTGAGATGGGCACTTCGTAGCCGTCCATGATAAAGATAGGCGTATTCGGGTTGTTTGAAAGGGAGGACTGCGAAAGAGCCTCTTTATCCAGTTCCATAACTCCTACACCGGAACGTCCACGGATATAAAATTCCGGCAACGTATTAGGGTCGGATCCCATCTGGTTATTAACGGCTATTCTCAAAGAAGGGTCATACACCTGCAACACATCAATCACATTGCGTGTAGAGACTTTCAATAAATCATCTTTGGTAACGGTAACCGCATTTCCGGTAAAACTGGTACGTTTCACACTTGAATATCCATTTACAACAACCTCATTCAGGCTGCTGGTGTTTTCTTCCAGAAATATTTGCATGGGTTTACCTACGCTAACCTTTACATACTTATTCTTATAGCCAATATAGGAGGCAACCACCTCTTTCGTGTCTGCCGGTATTTCCAAAGAGAAAAGGCCATCCATGGAGGCTGCCGTTCCTACAGAATATTTGCCGTTCTTCGTAATCAAAACCGTGGCTCCGCCCAAAGGAGAATTATCCTTACTATCCATCACTTTTCCGGAAATCTTGACTTTCTTTTCTCCCGACTTTTTCGCATGTATCACAAAGACTCCATTTTGTAGCAGTGCTATCAGACCCGTTCCGTCCAAACAGGCTTCCAAGGCGGCTTTCGGAGTCACTTTATCTACATTGACTGTTATGTCGGTGACTGACTTCACATCTTCATCGCTATACATGAGATTTAAATTCGACTGACGCTTAATCTCATTAATAGCTTCAAGCAAGGACACATGGTTTAAATGCAAACTAACATAGTGTTCTTGCGCCAAAGCCGGAATAGCCATAAGCAACAGCCACAATGCGAATGCCATTCTTAACGCTATTACCCGCATTATAGCGAGGTTACAGCTCGTTTTAGAAAGCTTTTTCATCATTTAAAATTGAAGTTAGTATTTATAATTCATCAATATAGACAGTCCGTTTTTTTACAGTGAACCGGACCTTTCCTGTGAGTTCTATCATCCGGACAAAATCTACAAAATCTTTTGAGCGTGGAAGTTCGCCACTAAATAGGGTGTTCTTTTTGTCATCTGAAAGCCAGACTACCTGAATATCATACCAGCGTGCGGCATCTTCCATGATTTGTTCCAATGTGGAGCTATGAAAAATGAACATATCGTCTTTCCATGATATTGCTTCCTGTACATTCATAGATACCACATTTATCTCCCGATTGTCCGAAACGACGGCGGTTTCTCCCGGATGAAGTTCTATTTTCTGTTCTTTCTCGTGCGATGAAACCAACACCTTTCCTTGTACCAAAGTAGTAACCAGTTTCTTTTCTTCTTGATAGCTTCTCAAATTGAAAGAAGTACCTTTGACCTCTACCCGACCAAAATCAGTTTCAATGATAAACGGCCAGTTATCATAATGTGATACTTCGAAATACATCTCCCCGCTTGCTCTGACCGTTCGTTGAGTGGAGGAGAATGTAGACGGGTAGTAAAGTTTTGAATCAGAGTTTAGCCAGACCTTTGTTCCATCACAAAGAGTTATCTCATACTTACCATTTCTCGGAACAGAGAGTTTATTTTCGTCTTTCGTTTTTGTTTTCTCTTTTTTATAGAGGATGTGTGTTCCGGTTTCATCTTTAATAGCGTACTTTTCTCCAACTACCTCCAGACATGTCTGTGCATCCAGATTATATTCACTACCATCAAACAAAGATAATATGGCTTTAGAGTCTCCGGCTTTGATCGCATTCATATCCTCCCATTTGTTCTGGTAATAATCAGAATGGAAGAAAGAGAAAGTGCCCACAAATATGATAAGAATAAGTCCTGCAGCACAGCAGGCGGTTTTAACAAACAAAGCTCTTCTTTTTCTCTTAGCTATTCCGGCTTTCACTCCTTTTCGGATTCTTTCCGAACTTCCATCTTCTCTCCGGATAGAACGCTCTCTAAAATACTCTGCATTTTGGTATCTTTGGTATAGACACTCATTTTCTTTCGAGGAATCACGCCAGGTATCCAATTCTTTACGTTCCTCTTCCGAAATATCGCTTTTAATCGATTTTACAATTAATGCGGCAATGCGATAAATATCATTATGTTCCATAATCTCGTGGTTCTTTTACTTAAAGACACACGAGTTTCGGAAATTAGTCACTTACTGGTCTCTTTATTTGGAAGAATTTGTATTTTTATGATATATCAGACTGAAAAGGTTGCGATCAGATAAAGATAATCAGCCCATACGCTCTAAATGAAAGCTTTTTTTTCAGGTTACTCTTAGCTCTTTTCTTATAAGCATTTACGGCATCACGGGTCACACCCATTATTTGTGCGATTTCGTCAGCATGTTTACCTTCCAAGCTGAGTTCTATAACTTTACGATAAGATTCTGGTAATTCTGATATCGCTTTGCTTAGTTCTATAAAAACTTCTTCATCCAGCATGACTTCTTCAAAAGCTTCGTCACTGATGCTTTCAATACAACGCTGTTCTATGGCTTGTGAGCGGATATAATTGAAACAGCCGTATTTCACAGCCGAGTATAGATAGTCTTTAACAGATTCAATTTTGTCCAAGTCATTTCGCTTTTCCCACAATTTCAGAAAGACATCCTGAATAATATCCTCGGCGACTGTATGGGATACAAAATGACTAGCCACAATCAAGAGGGAAAGATGATATCTTTCGAAAAGAAGCTCATAAGTTTCTTCGTTTTTCTTATTCTCCCTCCAATTGAATGCCTGGATAATCATAAGTTATTTTTGATGGACTAAGGTGTAATGATTTGCTTAAATGTGTTTATAACTGGACAAAGTTATACTATTTTTCCAATAAAATATGTTTTTTTCCGCTTTCTTCGGGTTAAAAGCATAATTCTGTCACAGACTTATAGGTAGAGATAACTCAAATCTGCCCCTGTCCACCAGTGGTGTACTCCTGATCTGTATGATTCACTTTGGAATATTATGTAAAATCAATAAGAAAATCGACAAGATTAATATTCCCGGGAATGGCAAGTTTCTTTCTTATTCGATAACGTGCCGTCTCTACCCCACGAATAGTAAGGTTGGTGAACTGGGCAATATCTTTAGTCGACAGATTTAACCGTAGCAGTGCACAAAATCTCAAATCACTGGCAGTAAGGCTGGGGTACTGTTTGCGTAGATTACGGAAGAAGTTCTTATGGATCATATCGAAATTCTTGTGGTAAATATCCCAGAATTCCTCTTCATTCAGGTTTCCATTAATCTGCTTCAATATAGTGTCTATATCATGCTGATTGATAATTCCCTTATGTTCTTGCTCTGACATAACCTCTTTCAGACTTTCGACCGCTTTGCGTTGAACTACGGCATCGAGAGCCAGACTAGCTAATTCCTTGCTTTTAACCTGCAATTCAGCTTCAAGTAATTGTTCGCGTTGTTGCGCAATGATATGTTCCTGTTCCAACATCTTGAAGTCCTGTTTCATTTTCTCTTTCTCAAACTCCCTATTGCGCTTTCTAAGCATTTTGGCAGCATGCCAGCGAGAGTAAAAGTATACTATAACACTCGCAAGAAGTGCGTATATTATCCAGGCATATATAGATAGATAAAATGGGCGTGGTTTATTGAAATAATATTCTACGGAACTAAGCACTTGTCCATCGACATTTTTCACTAAAGCTGTAAAATGATATTCTCCATACCCTAAGCTACCAAATGTGATGGCTGGATCGGCAGATTCTGATACCAGATTCAGGCTGCTTCCCGTGAGTTGATAGTAAAAACGGAGGGGTTCGCAATTGAAGTTAGGATAAGACAGATGGAAAGTTATATCACCCCATATTTTTTCATTATCTTTCTTTTGGGCAGATGTAGACATTAAATACAATTGATGATCTTGTGATAAAGAAGTGACTTCCCTAATGAGCAAAGAACTCCTTTGCAGTAAAGTGTCTTTTTTCAGATTCATATCAAGACGCCCGATGCCATTATTGAGGCAGAAATAAGTAACGTTACCGTTTACATATACATTATTATTGTTTTCATTACATTCAAGCCCGAAAAAAGACGAGGGAATGAATCGCTCCATTCTAAAATTATCATTGTCATATCTTATCAGGGTATATCCTCGATAATCGGTGAGCCAATAGAGATTATCATCTACCGGAATAGCCATATTAATCCCGTTTTTAAGAATAGAATTAAGTTGGACGAAAGGTATGATGCGCTGATTGATATCGTCATAAGTATACGTTCTTTTACTGTCGGATAATACGACTCTTCCCCGTATTTTCATGACATGCATCAGGCTTGCATTATTTTCTTCGTCTGACAATGACTTGATGTAAGTACACTTTTCCACCTTTTTTAAGTCTCTTGAAAGTTCTATCTTATAGATCCCAAGACTCATATGTGCTGCCCAGATATTACCGCTATGATCGACTTCGAACTGGCGTACCGGATTCCAGAAGCCGTCAATTGAGTTAGAAAAACTCCATTTACCATTATATTTGCGATAGACCCGAAGGTTATAATAAGACGACTCAATGAGAACTTCCTGCCCATTAATTATACATTTGCGCAGGCACGTGCTACTGGTTTCTGTTTCAGGAATGTTACTGGCTACAGTTCCCGTTATGATTTTAGTTCCGAAATTGTTTCCTAGCAGGATTTGTGAATCAAATGTGCTGATATGCCAGTTTTGCCCTTCGGTACCTCGGATAGGAACAATTGTTTGGTCTGCAAAAGAGTATAACCAGGCAGACTGGTTAGTGGCAATATATAGACTATTATTGAATGCATTAACTCCATATACCATTCCGAACGATTGTGAATTGCGATTGGGTATTAGAATGGAATAAGGAGAACCGGTATGGATTAAGGCAATACCGATATCAAGTGCCGCCCATACATTATTATCCCGGTCGCAGAATAGTCGTAATACGGAATTGTTGTATAACCGGTTGTCCATGTCATAATGCCACTTCTCTTTCCCTTCTTTATCAACGGCATAAATACCATTACGGATAGTTCCGAGTACAATTGTTGAATCTGATGGAATCATTATGGCACGATTCATCTGCTGGCTTTTTAATTCCTTGTCGATGGCAGTAGGATGAGGGGATACTGTTTTCCCGTCATAATCAAAAAGTCCGTTCCATTCGGTGCATAGAATCATCTTTCCTCCTGCTGTGGGAATGAGTGCGACCACAGAATCATCCTTTAGTGCTTTGCGTTTAATCAGCAGTTTATATTCATCATTTTCCAGGAGATAAAAATCACCATTGACCATCTGTACATAGATTTGTCCATTGGCTTGATGAAAATACAGTGGCAGGTGTTGGGAGTTATAATGGGCGGTTACTTTCTTTCCATCGTATTTAAACCATGAACTGAATGATTGGAAATAAATACATTCGCCTATTTTGAGTATATTCCATATTTCATCGTTGTGGGTTTTGATATTTTTGAGCTGGCTCCATAATGAGGTATATTCAAGTATACCGAGAGAGTTACGGCTGAAATAGCCGAAGTCTTCGTATGTTCCCACATAAATACGGTCGCCATCAATGAGTATAGATCTAACAAGTTGATTACCGGGCATCTGATATTTACTCCATGTATAACCGTCAAAACATAACAATCCAGTGTTATTGCCAATATACATCTCTCCATTTTTTCCTTGAGCTAAAGCCCAGTTCTGTAATCCCGCCTGGTAATCTTTGGCAGTATAGTTGGTAACAATAGGCATGAATGTAGATGCGTGACTTATTGCCGGGAATAAACATCCTTCTGTAAGAATAATAAATAAATATATAAAACGGGTGTACTTCATAGGATCATTTTTCCTCTATATTTTGAATAAAAATAATTCCAAATATAATACCAATTTATTAAAAAATCCCAAATCACCGAAAAAACATGCTGAAATAAGTGTCTACAAGCGATAAACGTACTAAAAACGTAGTGTTGTACAGCATAAAAGTAGTAGCGTAGTATGCGTTATTTTGCAAGAATTTTAAAAAGTCCATTCCTTTGTTGCATCGATTTTTTAGCAACCTTATTATCAACTAATACGTAAAAAAATGAAGAGAAAGATTACTTTTCTTGTAGTTGTAGTGCTGTGCTTACAGACACTACTTGCTCAAAACAAAACAATCAGAGGTACTATTGTTGATTCCTTTAGTGAACCGATCATTGGTGCGTCTGCTCATGTCAAAGGTACCTATATCGGTACGATCTCGGATCTTAATGGTAACTATACTTTGGAAAACGTTCCTGATGATGCTATTATTACCTTCTCTTATATAGGAATGATACCTCAAGAAATTGCTGTAAAAGGGAAAAATGTAATCAATGTCCAATTAAAAGATGATGTTCAGAAACTGGAAGAAGTAGTAGTAATCGGTTACGGTTCGGCCAAAGCTAAAGACTTGACTTCTCCTATTACAGTAGTGAAAGGAGAGCAGTTACTTTCTACTCCTGCCGCTTCACCTATGGCTGCCATGCAAGGAAAAGTAGCCGGAGTAAATGTTACTAACAGCGGTACTCCGGGAGAAGGTCCGAAAGTTGCCATTCGTGGTAAAGGATCATTTTCCAACAGTTCACCTCTTTATGTAGTGGATGGTATGTTCTATGATGATATCAATTTCCTTAATAGTAATGACATTCAAGATATGTCTGTGTTGAAGGATGCTTCGGCAGCTGCCATTTATGGTGTGCGTGCTGCTAATGGTGTTGTTATTATCACTACTAAAAAAGGCCAACGTAATCAGAAAGCTAAAATTACCTATAATGGGTATGTAGGTGTCCAGAAAGCTACTAACGTTCTGGAAATGGCTAACTCTAGCGAGTATGCTACTATGCTTCTTGAGGCCAATTATGATGCTTATGTATCCACAATGAAGGCTTCTATTGATAAATTTGGTGGTGACTATTCCGATCCCGATTTTCATAATTGGATATTCGATTCAGACACAGATTGGTATAAGGAGTTACTGCGGAGTGCACTTATCACTAACCACAGTCTAGGAATTAGTGGCGGAACAGAGAAAAGCACTTATTCCGTAGGTATGAGTTATCTTTATCAGGATGGTGTAATGGATGTAGAGAACAACTATAAACGTCTTAACTTCCGTGCAGCACTTGATTATGAAGCAACTAATTGGCTAAAGGTAGGTTTTAATGGTGTATTTAGTAACTCTACCCAGATATTACCGCAAAATAAAGCTTGGCAGCAGGCATTTAATGCTCCTGGCATTTATCCGGTTTATGATACGACAAATGACAATACTTTCCCTGACAAGTATGCATCACCTGACGCAGTCGGTTTCACGTCCAATTTCTACAATCCTGTAGCGACAGCCAACTATTATGACTCACAAAATGAGAACTACCAGGTTCTGACTAATTTCTATGCTCAATTCCAGATCTTACCGGAAAAATTGAATTTCAGAACAAGTTATAGTTACGATTATTCAGCTATTCGTGGCCGTGAATATACTGCTCCTTACTATGTAAGTAGCTGGCAGCAACAAGCTGTTTCAGAACTGACAAAGAAAGATACGAACTATTACAATTATATTTGGGATAATATATTGACCTATAATAATCAATGGGGAAAGCATAATTTCAGTGCTATGTTGGGTTATTCTATGAGACAACAACAGTATAGATATATGTGGGGAAAAGCCAATAACGTGCCTGACGGAAAAGATGAATGGCTTTATTTAAGCCAAGGAAATGCCGAAGGTGTGACTCTTGGAGATGACGGCTACTGTTATCGCGGCCAGTCCTATTTCACTCGTTTAAGTTATGACTATGCGGGAAAATATCTGTTGACGTTTACTATGCGTGCGGATGGCTCTTCCAAATATCAGGAGCATTGGGGATATTTCCCATCTGTTGGTGCCGCATGGGTTATCAGCGAAGAAGATTTTATGAAAGACCAAAAGTTCTTCGATTACTTGAAATTGCGTGCCAGCTGGGGACGTTTGGGTAATGACCACGTAGCTGCAAGTGATGGTTTTGCCTCCATAACCACAGGTAATTCTGCATCCGGTGTGTTTGGCAACTCTACTTTCCCTGGCTATCAAAATACCACTTATTACAGTTGGTTGAAGTGGGAATTGGTAGATGAAACAAACATCGGTTTTAATTTCTCAACTTTCAAGAATCGTTTGAATGTAGATTGGGATTATTTCTACCGTCTGACGAAAAGAGCTGTTATATCTCCACGTTTGCCATTCAGTAATGACGTCCTTGCAGGAAATTATGGTAAGATCCTAAACCAAGGTTTTGATTTGTCACTTAACTGGAATGATAATATCGGAAGAGACTTCAAATATAATTTAGGAGTAAACCTGTCATATTTGAAGAATAAGGTGAAAGATCTTGGAGGATTGAGTTCTATTAAAGGAGGAAAGACCATTAATATGGTCGGTGAGGAAATGAACTCATACTACGGGTATAAAGTAGTAGGTGTTTATCAGACTTTGGAAGAATGTGCAGAAGACCCGATTGCTGTAGCTAACAATCTTGTACCGGGTGACTTCAAGTATGAAGATGTAAACGGTGATAATGTGATTGATGGTGATGACCGTCAGGTGCTTGGCTCTTACATACCCAACTTTACGTATGGCATTAATCTTGGTTTGAACTGGAAGAATCTGGATTTTGAATTGACTACCTATGGGCAAACAGGTGGACAGATATACAACCGTAAGCGTGCTTTGCGTTATGCACAGTCTAATTATAATTTCGATAAGGCACAATATGAGAATCGTTGGACCGGACCGGGTTCTACTAATTCACATCCGTCCGCTGCAGCACTGGTAAAAGGCTGGAATGTATCTGACCAGAGAGTGAATTCTTATTTTGTAGAAAGTGCGGATTTCTTCCGTATTCAGAACATAACTCTCGGTTATAGTTTGCGTAATATCAAGATGGGAAATTACACATTGCCGGGTATCCGTTTCTCACTGACGGCAGACCGTCCGTTCACGACATTTAAGGCGAATTCATTTACTCCGGAGTTGAGTGATGCTGAAGGATGGGATACAGAAGTTTATCCTTTGACATCTACTTATAGTTTTGGAATCCAGATTGATTTCTAAGCCGGAATGGAAAAATTAATTTTAATCTAACAAAAGAACAAGAAAATGAAAATACTAAAGAATATCTTAATATATGCGTTGCCAGCATTAATGTTATGCAATACATCCTGTGATTATCTTGATAAAGAGCCCGAAAATAAGGTTCCGGAAGAGAATGTAGACTTTACTCAAATTGAGAATATGTATCAAGCGGTTTCCGGAGTATATGCTAAAGTTAGAACAGGCGGTATGCACTGGGTGATATGGCCGTTGTCTGTCGTGCGTGATGATGATGTTTGGTCCGGACGTATAGATGACCAGGCAACCCTTGTTGATATGGGTAACTACAACTACGACAGTTCTTTCTGGGGACTCAACGAGATGTGGAATCAGTACTATGGTATCATAAAAGTGGCCAATGCTGCTCTTGAATCGCTGGATTCCTACGCAGAAAATATCACGTCAGACGATGATATGACTAATTACCGCTCTTACTGTGGTGAAGTGAGGTTCCTTCGTGCTTATGCTTATTACCGGCTTGTACAGGCTTTTGGTCCGGTAACTATTTTGCGTAGTAATACTCAAACCGACATGACCCGTTCAACGATCAATGCTGTATATAAATATGTTCTTGAAGATCTACAGTATACGATGGACCATACTCCGAGATTACGTCCGAATGAAATGGCTCATTATGGTGCTGTCACTGCTTTTTCGGCAGAGATGCTTGCAGCAAAGATACATCTGAATCAGGGTAATTATGGAGAAGTTGAAACATTGACAGATGATATTATCGGTAGCAAGAAATTTAAGCTTTATGATGATTACTATAATTTATTCAAGATTCCAGGTAAGGTTTGTGATGAATCGTTATTCGAATGTCAGTGTACTGACTTTGGGCTTGGGTCAGGTGATATGGTAGATGCTGATAACTGGTTTGTATTCCAAGGACCGGCGAACGACGGAAATATTTCAGGCTGGGGATTTATCGGTATATATAAAGATTTCCGTGATTGGGCAGCGGCTCGTGGTGAGACTATCCGTGCTACGACTTCGTTCCTGTTGGCCGGTACAACTACTCCAAGCGGTGATGTGATTCGTGAATTGCAGAACTCTACTCAAACAGACTGCTGGAATGGAAAAGCTTATACACCGACAGATCAGTTAACACCGGGACGTACCAAATATGGTGCAAATAACAATGTCCGTATATTCCGTTACGCTGATGTATTATTGATGAATGCGGAAGCTAAGGTACGTTTGGGTAAGGATGGTGATGAGTCATTGAATCTTGTACGTGATCGTGCCGGAATGTCCGAAATTGATGGTGCGACTGTAGATCAGATCCTTGATGAACGCCGAATGGAGTTTGTTTGTGAATGGGGAGAACGTTACAATGATTTGATTCGTACAGGTAAAGCGGCTTCCGTACTTGGAGCAAAAGGGTGGACTGCAGATAAAACCTATTATCCGCTTCCTTTCGATCAGGTATCCAATATCCCAAGTCTGACGAACGAACCGATTGACGAGTAATTATGTCTAAATAAAATTAGGAAATGACAGGAATAGTAAAAAAGATATTACTAAGTTCTGGGATAGCGTTCTCTGCCTTGGCAGGGAACGCGCTACCACCGGAAGATTCTATTAAAGTGGTAAAAGGACAGGTAAGCGACTACTATATCCCGGTAGTAAATCAATACGAAATAACCGGAATGGTTGTAGATGAACAGGGTAATCCGCTTGAGGGGGCTACTGTTATGTTTTTCTCAAGCCCCGTTCATTGTAACACAGATGCAGAGGGGCGTTATAAGTTGAAAGCTACTGACAATGATGTACATCTGTATGTGTATTATCCGGGAAAATCTTTTGCTGATGTAAAACGTGCCGTTGCCGATCGGCAAGTGAAAATCGTTATGCGACCGGAGAAACATAAATCTGTGCAGCGCCAGCCCGCTCAAGCTACAAGGTGGTATGATCCTGTGCATCCTGTCACTCGTACCTATTGCAATCCTATGAATATTAGTTATAACTATGAACCTTATAACAACAATGTTCAGTCTGGCGGATCATTCAGATCTTCTGCCGATCCGATGGGGTTAACTTATAAAGATGAGTATTTCCTGTTTTCAACGAACCAGGGAGGTTTCCATTATTCGAAAAATCTAAGCGACTGGGAATTTGCTCCGGCTTCTTTCCAACGTCGTCCTACAGATGACGATATGTGTGCTCCGGCAGCGTTTGTAAGTGGAGATACACTGTTCTATACCGGTTCTACTTATGAGGGATTGCCCGTATGGTATAGCACGTCTCCCAAGTCCGGGCGTTTCAAACGTGCTATCGAACGTAATACATTGCCTTCATGGGACCCTTGCCTGTTTTTGGATGATGATGGTAAACTTTATCTTTATTACGGTTCCAGTAATGAATATCCCCTCAAAGGTGTAGAGATCAGTCGTGATGATTTTCGTCCGGTTAGTAAGATCTACGATATCATGATGCTTCGTCCGGAAGAGCATGGCTGGGAGCGATTTGGCATGAATAATGATGACGAAGTGACGTTACGCCCGTTTACCGAAGGGGCTTATATGACGAAGCATGATGGAAAATATTATTTCCAGTACGGTGCTCCGGGTACGGAATTCAAAGTGTATGCTGACGGGGTATATGTCAGTGATTCGCCATTGGGGCCGTTCACTTACCAGCAGCATAATCCGATGAGTTATAAACCCGGTGGATTTGTGCAGGGAGTAGGACACAGTGGTACTTTTCAGGACTTGAAGGGAAATTACTGGCATGTAGGTACTTGTATGTTGTCTCTCAAATATAAGTTTGAAAGGCGTATCGGATTATATCCTACGGCATTCGATCCGGATGGAGTAATGTATTCTACCACAGCATTCGGCGATTACCCATGCTGGAATGCTGACTACGATATTAAAAATCCGTCTGACCGGTTCACCGGCTGGATGCTTCTCTCCTATGAGAAACCGGTAAAAGTATCCAGTACTGACAGTATCTACTCCGCTTCCAATCTTACCGATGAAAATATGCGTACGTATTGGGCCGCTAAAACCGGAGAACCGGGTGAGTGGGTAGAAATTGACCTTGGTGGTATGAAACATATAAAGGCGATTCAACTCAATTATTATGACCATAAAAGTGTGCAGCATAATCGTGCAAACGATTTGTATTATCAATATCGTATTTACTCCAGTGATAACGGAACAGACTGGACACTGGTGGTAGATAAAAGCGATAATGATAAAGATGTACCTCATGACTACATCGAATTGAGCGAGACTTTGGATGCCCGTTATCTGAAACTGGAAAACATTCATGTCCCATCAGGCAATTTCTGTCTCTCGGAATTCCGGGTATTTGGTTTTGCTGATGGGGAGAAACCGCTTCCGGTACGAAATTTCAAAGTAGTACGTGACAAACAGGATAAGCGCAATGCGATGATTTCATGGAGTCCTTCATCCGGTGCCTACGGTTATAATATCTACTATGGCATTGCTCCTGAAAAGTTATACAACTGTATAACCGTGAACGGTGCGGATCATTATGACTTCCGGGGACTGGACCTTGGCACGACTTATTACTTTGCCATTGAAGCCTTGAGTGAATCGGGGCGGTCGGCGTTGTCGAAAGTCGTGAAACAATAATTATTAATCAGAAGAAATACTTTATAAGATGATGGAATGGACAAGAACCGGCATATTTATTACCCTACTCGTAGTGATATGCGCATGTACACAAAAGAACAAGACAGTAATCGATGCGGAGCCTGATCGCCCCGTGGCATTTGCGAACGACAACGAACTGCTCGACTATATTCAAAAAACACACTTCAACTATATGTGGGAAGGTGCGGAAAAGACTTCCGGACTGGCCTGCGAACGCATACACCTTGATAATATCTATCCGCAGCAAGACCAGGATGTGATTACAATCGGAGGTAGTGGATTTGGAGTTGCCGGCTTGTTAGTAGCTATCGAACGGAACTTTATCGACCGGGAAGAAGGTGTAGCCCGCTTGACAAAGATTGTAGACTATCTGGCAAAAGCCGACCGATTTCATGGAGTATGGCCGCACTGGCTGAATGGCCCTACGGGCAAAGTGAAACCATTCGGAACAAAAGATGACGGCGGCGACCTGGTGGAAAGTAGTTTCCTTATGCAAAGCCTGTTGTGTGTGCGACAATACGTGAAAGACGGCAACGAAAAAGAAAAAGCATTGGCCTCTAAAATAGATGAACTATGGCACGGAATGGAATTCGACTGGTACCGGAACGGCGGGCAAAATGTATTATACTGGCATTGGTCTCCTAACTATGGCTGGGAAATGAACTTCCCGCTTGAAGGTTATAATGAATGTCTGATTACCTATATCCTTGCCGCCTCATCTCCTACACATTCTGTTCCGGCAGAATGTTATCATGAAGGATGGGCGCGTAGCGGTGGCATCAAAAGTGCCTCTAAACCTTACGGTTACCCGCTCGAACTGAAACATAATGGAGCAGAAGAAAAAGGTGGCCCTTTATTCTGGGCACACTACTCTTACATCGGTCTTGACCCGCGTAATTTGACCGATCAATATGCCAACTACTGGAACGTGGTACGCAATCATGCGATGAGTGATTATCAATATTGTGTCACTAATCCGAAGGGATACAAAGGATACGGGCCTGATTGTTGGGGACTTACAGCGAGTTATTCAATAAATGGTTATTCAGCACACATGCCGGACAATGATCTTGGTGTGATTACTCCTACTGCCGCTTTATCCTCTTTCCCTTATACACCGGAGGAATCGATGGCTGCCTTGAAAGGTTTCTATAAACAAGGATCGTGGATCTGGGGTAAATATGGATTTTACGATGCATTCTCACCGAACGAGAAGTGGACTGTTCCGCATTATCTTGCCATCGATCAGTGTACGATTGCGCCAATGATAGAGAACTACCGTACAGGATTGCTTTGGCGGTTATTCATGAGTTGTCCGGAAATCCAGCAAGGACTGAAGAAGCTGGGCTTCACTTCTACAGCAACCGACTAAAAACAGAAGAAAGAATAATATAAATACAAAACAGAATATGAGAATAGGTAGATTTTTGCTAGCTGCAGTGATTTCGGCATCTGCTGCCACTGCCATGGCTACACCACAAGCCGATAAAGGTAAAATGGATAAGTTTATTGACAACCTGATGGGGAAGATGACTTTACAGGAGAAGATCGGTCAGCTCAACCTCCCTGTGTCGGGTGAAATTGTTACCGGACAAGCTAAGAGTAGTGACGTAGCCGGAAAGATAAGAAAAGGCCAGGTCGGCGGTCTTTTCAATGTGAAAGGAGTGGATAATATTCGTGAAGTACAAAAGATTGCCGTAGAACAGAGTCGTCTGAAAATTCCTTTGTTGTTTGGTATGGATGTCATTCACGGATATGAGACTGTCTTCCCTATTCCTTTGGCACTCTCTTGTAGCTGGGATATGGAGGCTATCGAAGAATCCGCCCGTATAGCAGCCAAAGAATCCAGTGCCGATGGTATTTGCTGGACTTTCAGTCCTATGGTTGATATCTGTCGCGATCCTCGTTGGGGCCGTATGTCTGAAGGTGGAGGTGAAGACCCTTATTTAGGTTCGGAGATATCGGTTGCTATGGTAAAAGGTTATCAGGGTGACGATCTGACGGATAAGAACACCATCATGGCTTGCGTGAAACACTTTGCCCTGTATGGTGCACCCGAAGCAGGTCGTGACTATAACACAGTGGACATGAGTCACCTAAGTATGTTCAATAATTATTTTCCTCCTTACAAAGCAGCTATTGATGCAGGTGTGGGTAGTGTGATGACTTCTTTCAACGTGGTCGATGGCATTCCTGCTACCGGTAATAAATGGTTGATGACCGATGTGCTGCGTGACCGCTGGGGATTTGATGGTTTTGTGGTAACAGACTATACAGCCATTTCCGAAATGATTGCTCACGGGATGGGGGACTTGCAACAAGTATCTGCCATGTCGCTTAGTGCCGGAACTGATATGGATATGGTTGCAGACGGGTTCCTCACTACTCTGGAGAAGTCTCTGAAAGAAGGAAAAGTGACAATGGCGGAAATAGATAAAGCCTGCCGTCGTATTCTCGAAGCGAAATACAAGCTCGGATTGTTTGATGATCCTTATAAATATTGTGATGCAAGCCGGGTAAAGAAAGATATCTTCACTGCGGAGAATCGTGCTGTAGCCCGTAAAATAGCTACTGAAACATTTGTGCTTCTGAAGAATGAAAATAATCTGCTCCCATTGCAGCGTAAAGGTAAAATAGCTTTGGTTGGTCCGTTAGCTAATACAAAGGCCAATATGCCGGGTACATGGAGTGTGGCGGCGGCTTTTGATAAATACAATTCCTTGTATGATAGCATGAAGCAATCATTGGCAGGCAAAGCGGAAGTACTTTATGCAAAAGGATCGAATCTGATGTATGACGCCCAAAGAGAGGCAGAAGCTACCATGTTCGGTCGTGAGATGCGTGATCCGCGTAGCGCACAGGAATTGTTGGATGAGGCTCTGAATATAGCTTCGCAGGCTGATGTAATTGTAGTAGCTGTCGGTGAATCGTCTGAAATGAGCGGTGAATCCAGTAGCCGTACTAATCTTGAAATGCCGGATGCCCAGCGCGATCTTCTGATAGCATTGAAAAAGACAGGTAAACCGATTGTTTTGGTCTATTTTGCAGGTCGTAGCACTGTGATGACTTGGGAGCAGGAAAACTTCCCGGCTATATTGAATGTATGGTTCGGAGGCAGTGAAGCAGCCGATGCGATATGTGATGTTGTATTCGGAGACGTATCCCCCAGTGGTAAACTGACTACTACATTCCCTAAGAATGTCGGACAGATTCCTTTATACTACAATCATCTGAATACTGGTCGCCCTCTTGAAGCAGGAAAGTGGTTCACTAAGTTCCGTAGTAACTACCTTGATATAGACAATGAACCTCTTTATCCATTTGGATATGGTCTGTCATACACCACATTCCGGTATGGTGACCTCCAACTTAGTAACAACTCTATGAATGAAAATGGTAAGATAACGGCTTCTGTCACCGTAACCAATACGGGCAACTATGATGCTGATGAAATTGTACAAATGTATATCCGTGATATGGTAGGAAGTGTAGCACGTCCGGTAAAAGAGCTGAAAGGCTTCGAACGTATTCATTTGAAGAAAGGAGAAAGCCGTACTGTTTCTTTCGATATCACAGCAGAACAACTGAAATTCTATAACAGTGCGTTGAATTGGGTATGTGAACCGGGTGAATTTGAAGTGATGGTTGGCGGAAATAGCCGCGATGTACAAACAAAGAAATTTAGTTTGGAATAATATACATAGCTAAAGAGACGTTTTCAATAAGGTTAGTTTAGGTATATTCATCAAATATGGTCAAACGATAGAAAGAGAATGAAGTCTCAATTTATTGTTTGACCATATTTTAATAAGTATTTTGAATGTAGGTAACCTTTGCCTGCCTACATTTTTAGTTTATTGAACCTCGAAACTTCCCCTCAACCGAATATCCTCCGAAGAAGCCCCCACCATCACCGAGAAACTTCCCGGCTCTACTGTAAACTGATTATTCTTATCCCATAATCCCAAGTCTTGAGGAGTAAGTGTAAAGCTAATCGTTTGTTCTTCTCCCGGTTGCAAATGAATGCGTTCGAAACCACGTAATACTTTATCGTAGGTTGTTACACTACTAAAATCATCACGGATATAAAGCTGGACCACTTCATCCCCTGCTTTCTTTCCTGTATTCTTTACAGTGCATGAAAGAGTGATATTCTCTTGTGCCCCGATAACCGGTTTGGAGATCTTCAAGTTTGAATAATTGAAAGTCGTATAACTTAAACCATATCCGAAAGGATAAAGCACACCGGCAACGCGGACTTTTCCTTTAGAATCCGAACCCGGTTTGAATGGGAAAGCAAAAGGTATCTGTCCCACAGATTTCGGGAAAGTAACAGCCAGACGTCCGCCCGGGTTATAGTCTCCGAAAAGAACTTTGGCAATGGCATCTCCCATGAATTCGCCAGGGAACCAGGCATGAATGATGGCAGGAACATATTTATTTGCCCAATTAATAGTAGCTGCTCTTCCGTCTACCATTACCAGAACGACAGGTTTTCCTGTGGCATAAACAGCTTCCAATAATTGCTGTTGGCGCCCGCAGAGATCGAGGTTGGTACGTGAGAATTCTTCCCGAACCGTCTTCTCATTTCCACCTAATACAAGGATAGCGACATCCGAAGCCTTTGCTAATTCTACGGCTTCATTAATCATCGCTTGCTCCTGTGTGTCTAATGGAACATTGTATAGTTCACTCTCCGGGAAATACTTATCAATAATATCACAACCTTTTGCATAGCGAACTTCTGCATTGGGCAGATATTCTTTGATTCCCTGATAGACAGTCTTTATAGATGCATTGGCGGGACCGTATCTGCAAGTCAGTTCTTTCACTTCTTCCGCATTCGGACCGATAACAGCTATTTTGCTAAAACTTTTGGATAGCGGAAGCATCTCTTTTTCATTCTTCAAAAGCACGATAGACTCTAAAGCTGCTCTCATAGATACATCCTGATGAGCGGCATTATGCACTACCACTTCCGGGCGACGGTCATCACCGGGATACGGATTATCAAAAAGCCCCATCATAAACTTGACACGGAGAATCTCACCAACACGTTGATCGAGCGTATGCAGAGAGACTTTTCCCTCACTAATAGCACGACGCAATGGAAGAATAAAATCCTGTGGCGGAGTGAAGTTCGTGCGGATATTCAATCCGGCATTTACCACTTGTGCCGCCATTTCTTCTTCAGTCGGAGTGATACGATGTTTAGTGTGTAGAAATTCCACCGCTTCACTATCCGAAACTACATATCCCTTAAATCCCCATTGCTGACGCAGAATTTCCGTGAGGAAATGATAACTTCCGGAAACAGGCTCCCCGTCATAGTCATTGTAAGAACTCATGACGCCCAATGCACCCGCCTCCTGAATACCTTTACGGAATGGTTCCAGATACAGAGTTTTCATCTCACGCGGAGCCACGTGCGGATCGGTACGTGTACCTCCATCGCGTCCACCGACCGGAATACTATAAACGGCAAAATGCTTCGGAGTGGCAACGATTCCTTCACTTTGCAGACCAAGAATCATTTGCTTACCCAATTCGCCTACCAGATAAGGATCTTCTCCGTAACTTTCAACTACACGTCCCCAGCGAGGATCTTGTGCGATGTCCAGAATCGGAGCATAAATATTGGTATATCCGAGTGCTTTCGCCTCATCAGCAGTGACTTTCGCAATTTCCCGGATTAGTTTTTTGTTCCACGTGGCACCTTGCCCGCATTGAGCGGGAAACATGGTAGCCCGGTCGTGACATAATCCGCGTATTCCCTCATTGGTAAAATCGACCGGAATACCCAGTCGTGTCTGTTCCACAAACCAGCGCTGAACAGTGTGGCGATTCTTCACACTGTTGGCATACGGATAGGAGATTTCAGAACCGAACTTACCCAGCCCGTTGGCCTGCTCATCGATATTTCCGATACCGTCTTTCCAGATTTCTGTCGACCATCCGTCGGTAGGCCATGCATCTTTCAGTACCCGTCCCGAACCGTAGAGAGTAGCCATCTGACAGGTCTTCTCCTCCAGTGTCATTTGCGAAAGCAAATCCGCAATACGGGCTTCGATAGGCGCGGAAGGATCTTCATATACATCCTTTACACCGTTCTTGTTGAAGTCAATCCAGGTCTTTTTGTATATATTCTTTGAACTGTTGCCGGATTTATTTCCGGCAAAAGTACTGCCAATAAAAATGCTTCCGCTAGATAGAAGCAAAGTGAGTCCACATAGTAATTTATTCATGTCTATTTCATTGTGAGAAAAGTACTTTATACTTGTGCAAATATAATGAAATAATTCCGTAAAGACAGGTGGCTTTTTATAACTTTAGTTGAAGAAACCATTTCAGTACGGATATGAATCAAATGTTTTAGGCAAGGAATCCAAGTACTAAGTTTACGCACTAATTCTGTAGAAGATAATATCTCCAAATACATAAATTAATTCGAAGAACTATAGTCCGACGAATAAATATGTGTATCCGGAGTGATTATATTTAGTATAACTCCGGATAATTATAGTACATAAAGGAAATAGTTACAATCAGTGAAAAATAAGTTAGTTCATTTCTTATCATAATTCGTCAATAACGATAGCTTTCAAACCTTTTTCGATAAATAATAAACCTCATATGGAGATGAACTGCGTACTTTTGTGATATTAAAATAATCATGTTATGAGAAACAAATATCTGAAGTCCGCATTTTTATGGCCGTTTGTGTGCGCCTCAACAATTTTAGGAGCTTGCTCCTCTGATATAAATTATAAAGATTCATCTTTTCCTGTAGATAAGAGGGTTGAAGATTTGTTAAGTCGCATGACACTTGAAGAGAAAGTAGGCCAGATGTGTCAGTATGTGGGATTAAATCATATGCGTCAGACTGCTGTACAATTATCTGAAACAGAGATGAAGAAAAGTCATGCCATGGGTTTCTATGCGGATTGCCCTCCGGAAGAAGTAGAAAAGATGATAAAATCCGGTATTACAGGTTCTTTTCTTCATGTCACCACTGTTGAGGAAGCCAATTATATTCAATCACTGGCTTTACAGAGTAGACTGGGGATACCTGTATTAATAGGAATCGATGCCATGCATGGAACAGGACTCGTCAGTGGAGCCACTGTTTATCCCACAGAAATAGGGCAGGCTTCTTCCTTTAATCCCGAGCTGGTGGAAAAGATTGCACGGCAAACAGCTTTAGAAATGCGTGCAACAGGTGCACACTGGACCTTTGCTCCTAATATAGAAGTTGCACGTGACGCTCGCTGGGGACGCACGGGAGATACTTTTGGAGAAGACCCTTATCTTGTATCTAAACTGGGAGTAGCTGCAGTCAGAGGATTTCAAACAGATGACTTTACGGGTACTGACAAAGTCATTTCATGTGCTAAACACATGGTTGGTGGTAGTCAGCCGACGAATGGAATTAATGGAGCTCCTAATGATATGTCCGAACGTACTCTTTATGAAGTCTTTTTGCCCCCTTTTAAGGCTTGCGTAGATGCAGGTATTTACACAGTGATGGCGGCTCATAACGAATATGACGGAATTCCTTGTCATGGAAACCATTTCTTATTGACCGAATTATTACGCAACCAGTGGAAATTTGAAGGTTTTGTAGTTAGTGATTGGATGGACGTAGAACGTATGCAGGATTATCACACCGTTGGAGCGACGGAACGTGATGTGTTCGCTTTAACATTAGAGGCCGGCATGGATATGCATATGCACGGTCCCGACTTCTATTACGAGGTGCTCAAAATGGTTCACGACGGTACATTATCCGAAAAACGTATTGAACAATCTGTTCGTAAGATACTGACAGCTAAATTCAAGCTGGGACTATTTGAACATCCTTATGTAGATACCAATGCATATAAACAAGTGGTGTTTAGCAAAGAACATCAGGAGACCGCTTTGGAAGCCGCTCGACAAAGTGTTGTTCTGCTTAAGAACGACGGATTGCTTCCACTGGATGCCGATAAATATAAAAAGGTACTTGTGACCGGACCTGCGGCTGATAATCAAATGCAACTCGGAGACTGGGCTTTTGAACAACCCGACGAGAATGTGACTACTGTATATGAGGGATTGAAGAGAGTTGCTCCTTCAACGGATTTTACCTTATTCGATTTCGGGTGGAACTTGAGAAATGTAACTCAGGAACAAGTGACGAAAGCGGTAGATATGGCCAGGAATAAGGATCTGGTGATAGTAGTGGCTGGAGAGAATTCAATGCGTTATCATTGGAACGAGAAGACTTGTGGTGAAAATAGTGATCGATATGACATCTCTCTTTTTGGCTATCAGGAAGAACTGATTGAAAGGCTGCATGCTACAGGCGTACCGGTAGTTGTAGTGCTCACTAACGGGCGTCCGTTGGCTACCGAATGGATTTCAGAACATATACCTGCACTGGTTGAGGCTTGGGAGCCGGGGTCGCTTGGCGGCCGCGCGATAGCGGAGGTTCTTTATGGTGAAATCAATCCATCAGGAAAACTACCGATCACGATTCCCCGTCATTCGGGACAGATTCCCTGTTATTACAATCATAAATTTACAGCCTACTGGTTTCCTTATGCTACGGGCAATAGTACACCATTGTACGATTTTGGCTATGGCTTGTCATATACTACGTTTACTTACGATAAAATCAAACTATCTTCTGAGACAATGAAAGCGGATGGTGAATTGAAAGTGTCCGTACAGCTTTTCAATGTAGGTAAAACAAAAGGTACTGAAGTGGTCCAACTGTATATCCGCGATAAAGTTAGTTCGGTAACTCGTCCGGTGAAAGAACTGAAGGACTTCCGACGGGTTACTCTCGAACCGGGCACTTCCACTACGGTAGAATTTACCATTACCCCTGATAAGCTGGCTTTCTATAATGCGCAGATGCAATATGGAGTTGAACCCGGAGATTTTGATGTCATGGTAGGCGGATCTTCACGTGATATAGATTTAGAGAATGCAACATTTACAGTCATAAAATAAACAAAGGAGATATGAAACGCATCATTTTATTTTTCAGTATTTTCGCAACGTTGTCTGGCACATGCAGTGGTTGCTCGGATAAAGATGGAGACGTGAAAGAAGAACGTCAGGAAGAAGACACTCGTTCGTTGAAAGACGCACCTTATCAGATGGGGTGTGCTGTTAATGTAGGACTTCTGCGCTCGAATGAACAGTGCCGCAAACTGATATTGAAAGAGATGACAAGCATTACTCCCGAGAATGCAATGAAAATGGAAGCGTTAAGCATAGGAAGAGGAGAATATAACTGGACGGATGCCGATTATCTTGTAAATTTTGCAATGCAGAATAAAATGCGAATTCATGGTCACACCCTGTTGTGGCATCGGGCATTGCCCGCTTGGGTCAGTTCTTTTGAGGGCGACCGGGAGGCATGGATTGATTTGATGAAGAATTATATCAGCGATGTTGTGGGGCATTTCAAAGGAAAACTAGCAAGCTGGGATGTTGTGAACGAGGCTTTGGAAGACGACGGAACTTATCGCAATACAGTGTGGTATGAACATATTGGTAAAGAATATCTGGATCTGGCATTCAAGTTTGCTCATGAGGCAGATCCGAATGTGTTATTATTCTACAATGATTATGGTATGGAATATAGTAAGGCTAAACGCGACGCAATTTGTCAAATGATTAAGGACATGAAACTGCGGAATATTCCTGTGGATGGTATCGGGATTCAGATGCATATTGATATGTATCGTCCGAAAAGTGATTTTATTCAAGCTATACAGGCGGCAGCGGCTTGTGGTGTGAAAGTACATGTCTCGGAGTTGGATGTTGCGACTAATCCGGAAAAAAAATCGGACATAAAATACACAGTTGACGTGGCCGAACGTCAGAAGCAATCATATAAGAACATGTCGGAGGCTTTGCAAGGTATACCTGTCTCTCAATGTTATGGATTAACAGTCTGGGGAATTCGTGATTCGGATTCATGGCTGGCTTCCAGTCCGGACTGGCCCTTATTATTTGATCAGAACTGTGCAAAGAAAACGAGCTATTATGGACTTTTAGAATCATTCTGAATTGCGAACTTAGACTCATCAAGCTATGAATAAAAGAATTATATGGATCGGATTGCTGTGTTTTAGTTATGTGTGTGGTATTACAGCAGCCACTCGTTTGGAAAAAAAGTGGAGACAGCGTGCCGATTCGCTCATTGCTGTCATGACCCTTGAGGAAAAAATAGGCCAGCTCAATATGCTTACGGGGAATTGGGAGGCTACCGGACCGGTATTGCAGGATGTTGATAAGGAGAAACAATTGCGCAGCGGGCGGATAGGAGCTATGTTGAACGTAAAGGGAAGTCACAACACTCGTACTTTGCAGGAGATAGCTCTTCAATCCCGTCTTCGCATACCTATCTTGTTCGGACAGGATGTGATTCATGGTTATAAAACGATATTCCCGATTCCGCTGGCACAAGCTGCTTCTTTTGATTCGGAAGCGATGGAAAGTGCCGCTCGTGTAGCTGCCCGTGAATCGGCGGTATCAGGTATCCATTGGATGTTTTCACCCATGCTCGACGTGTCGCGTGACCCGCGCTGGGGACGTGTGATGGAAGGTCCCGGTGAAGATCCATATCTGGCACAGCAGATGGCCTGTGCGTTGATAAAGGGTTATCAGACACCTTTTGAAGATGGACTGTTTGAAATAGCCTGTGCCAAGCATTTTGCTGCGTATAGCGGTGCTATTGGCGGGCGCGACTATAATACGGTGGATATTTCAATGCAGACACTGCACAATCTCTATCTACCGCCTTTTCGCACAGCTGTTGAGAATGGAGTAGGAAGCATGATGTGTTCTTTCAATGAAATAAATGGCATACCAAGCTCTGCCAATAAGTATTTGTATGATCTTTTATATAAAGATTGGAAGTTTGACGGACTGGTCGTTTCAGATTGGGGATCTATCCGTGAAATGGTGGTGCATGGATATAGTAAGGACCGTAAAGAAGCGGCGAAACAAGCGATAAATGCGGGGGTGACTATTGATATGGAAAGTTACTGTTATTCGGAGTACTTGGAAGAACTACTTAAGGAGGGGGCTGTATCAATGAAAACGTTAGACGATGCTGTTCGTCGTGTGCTTATGATGAAGTTCCGTCTGGGATTGTTCGAACATCCGTTCCGTTACTGCGATGAGGCGAGAGAACAGGAGGAGGTTTTCTCAGAAGAGAACAGAAGGATGGCCCGTGATGTAGCTCGCAAGTCGATTATACTGCTGAAAAATGAGAATCAGATGTTACCTTTGAATAAGGTACCCCAGAAGATTGCGCTTATCGGACCTTTGGCTAATTCAAAAAGAGATATGGATGGCAACTGGGTCATGTTGAGCAACGACCCGAAAGCCACGACTTTATATGAGGCATTATGTAGTCGCTATCCACAAAGCGAGATTCTCTGTATAGACGGATGCACGATTACAGGCATGGATCAAAGTGGCTTTTCAAAAGCGGAGCAAGCGGCCCGTGATGCTGATTTAGTGATTCTGGCTCTGGGAGAAAGTTGGGATATGAGCGGAGAAGCTCGTTCACGTGGGGATATCTCATTACCGGGAGTTCAGGAAGAACTGGCCTGCCGCATTTATGAAGTCAATCATAATACCGTAACTATGCTGATGGCCGGACGGCCTATGATCGTTGAACGAATTGTGGAACATGCGCCTGCAATAGTATGGTGCTGGTGGCTTGGAACAGAAGCCGGTCATGCTATGACCGATGTACTGACAGGAGAGTACAATCCGTCAGCTCGTGTTCCCATGAGCTTTCCGAAACATCTGGGGCAGCTTCCAGTGTACTACAATCGTAAAAATTCAGGACGTCCACCATTGGATGTCGAGGGCAATTATTCGGGCCGTTATCTGGATATTGATTATAAACCGCGTTATTCATTCGGATATGGTTTGAGTTATACTACTTTTGCCTATAGTGATATAAAAATGATACCATTGGCAGATTCGGTGAAGATCTCATTCATATTAACAAATACGGGAAAATATGACGGCCGTGAATTGGCACAGGTCTATGTACATAAACTATGGGGAGAAACCACTCGTCCTGTTAAAGAACTGAAAGCTTTCAGACAAGTTTTTTTGAAGAAAGGCGAGAGCCGTACGGTTGAACTTGTTATACCCTATAGTCAATTAGAATATTATGGCGCTGACGGATGGCAGAACGGGGATGGAGAATATTCAATCCTAATGGGACGGGATGCGTCGGATTGTTTCTTTGAACAGAAACTTCAGATTCAGCGTCGTTAACCGATGATGCAATAAAGCTTATATGTTAAAACATAGCAGAATATAGGTTTTGGTATTGAGCATTATTTGTTTTTCTTTATTTTTGCTGCGTTGAAAAGGATGGATGACTATGAAGACAATTTATTTAAGCATATTGCTTCAGGCAGTGATGATAGGTACTATCATGGCTGCCCAGGTTGTGACCAGGCAGACCACTACTCTGTTTTCAGAGTTTGACGGACGTTCTGTTTTTAATATCATTAAGGACGATAATGGTTTTATATGGTTTGCCACTCGGGCTGGAGTGAGTTGTTACAGTGGGCGTACTATCAAACATTATCCGTTTGTGTCCGATGATTTATTCACCGATGCCGATGGTCATCAGATTTCACTTCGTATTCTTTCTGACGGCAGTTTATGGTCATTTTCTGATAATGGAAAAGTTTTTAGGTACGATGCGTTGACGGATAGTTTTCTTCTGTTTTTTAATCTGGGACTTGTCGATTCTTCGGTTCGCCTGAATGATGTTGTGCTGTCTCCTTCAGGAACGCATTTATGGCTGGCATCTTCAGATGGCATCTATCTGATTGATAGCAAGGAAGCCGGTACGGTAGTCAACCCTAAGAATATATACTATAAGAAGAATTTCTTCAATACCATTTGTTTTCTGTCTCAACGTCAGGCTGTTCTGGGAAGTTCACAGGGAGTTTATCTGGTAGATATTGACCGGAATGAGACTTTAAAGTTACAGACTATTTTTCTTCAGAAACAGAATATCCTGTCTTTTTGCCATGAAGAGCAGGAGCATACTTTGTGGATAGGAAGTTTCGGGTCGGGGCTTTCCTCTTATGATGTCAGTAAGCAAAAGCTTAATGAAGATCTTTTATGGAACGAACATCTGTTGAATATTCCCATCCGTGTCATCAGGAAAGCGGGTGATCATCTGCTGTTTGTCGGGACCGATGGAAAAGGAGTGTTCCAAGTTGATTTGGAGACCCAGACTGCTTTTTGTTACCTTTCTGAGAATGACTATCAGAAGAACCGGATAAAAGGAAACGGGGTATATGATATTTTATTCGATAAGGAGTACTTATGGGTCGCTTCTTATACCGGAGGTGTGTCGTGCGTGAACTCCTCATTGAATATGACGTTGTTCAGTCATCTCCCGTTTAATAGTCAGTCGCTGAATAATGACCATGTCAATGCCGTGCTGGAAGATAAAGAGCATGATTTGTGGTTTGCTACGAATAGCGGTGTGAGCGTGTTACTGAAATCGGAAAACAAGTGGGTGCATTTGCTCAATGATGGAAAAGTGTATCTTACTTTGTGCGAAACCGACGATGGAAATGTGTGGTGTGGCGGATATGGCACAGGAACTTATAAATTGAATAAGCGGCAGGGAGTGGTGAAGCATATTTTGTCTTTTGAACAAGGTGATGTGGCAGACTGTGTTTATGCGTCATTTGAAGATGATGACGGCAATTTTTGGTTTGGAGGTTTGTATCATGATTTGATTTGTGTCAGTCAGTCGGGGAATCCCATTGTTTCATATCCAATAAAAGCTGTTAATTCAATTACACGAATAGATTCGGAACAATTGATGGTAAATACTTCCAATGGGTTCTACATACTGAATCGCCATACAAAGTTATACAGGCATTGTTTTAATGTGCCCGAGATGAGCGGCGTGAAGTCCAGCAGTTTCATTTATCAGGGTATAGCAATAGGTAATGAACTATGGTTCGGTACGGCGGGAGGAGGACTGAATGTCTTTGATATGACTACTGATAAAGTCGTGAATTTCTCTACTAAAGAGGGTCTTCCGTCCAATTTCATTCAGATGATTCTTAAAGATCAGGATGGTAAACTGTGGATTAGTACGGATAACGGCATTAGCTGTTTTGATCCTTTAACCCGGCGTATCTCATTTAATGTGGAAAGATTACCAGTCAATCAATTTAATTTCATGTCGGGTTGTCTGTTGCATGATGGTAGTTTGGCTTTTGGAAATGTGCAGGGATGCCTGTTTTTTTCCAGAGCTGATGTAGTCAATGAGCAGTTGGAAGCCAATTTTCGTTTCACCGATTTTAAAGTAGCCTACCAGATGGTTACGGCAGCCAGTAACCCGGACGTATTGAATGATTGCATTGATAGAGTGTCGGATATTTATTTGCGTCATGCCGATAACTCATTTTCTATCGGGTTCACCGCAGTAGATCTTTACTATCCGGACAGATATATGTACTCTTATCTGCTCGACGGTTTTGATAAGTCATGGACACCCAATGGTGATTATCAGAATGCAGAATATACCAATATTCCTCCGGGAGACTATTGTTTCAGAGTGCGGTGTATCAGCAAAGATAATTTGCAAGTTTTGTCTGAACGGCAGATAAAAGTTCATGTAAGTCCTTCTTTCTGGGCAACTCCGTTAATGAAGATCATGTATACCTTTGTTCTTTTGGGACTGCTGTGGGCCATGCTCGTTTATTGGAAGCGCAGACAAGAGCGTCAGCGGCTCGATGAAAAACTGACTTTCTTTATCAATATCGCACATGATATTCGTACGCCTCTGTCATTGGTGAAAGCTCCGCTTGAAGATATGGCTCGGGATACGACGCTATCAGATAGTAGTAATTATTATCTGAAGCTTGCCCGGACGAACTGTGAAAAACTCTTTGCATTGATTACCCAACTCCTCGATTTCCATAAGATGGAAATTCAGGATACAGTTGAATCTCAGGCTGTCAATGTAAGTGAATTGGTCCGGCACAAGTATGAGGGGTTTGAAATTCTGGCAGCACGGAAAGAGGTAAAAATGGGGATGCGACTCCCTGAAAAGGAAATATATGCCAAACTGGATATTGACAAGCTTAGTCATATATTGGATAACTTATTATCCAATGCGGTGAAATATACGCTTCCCGGCGGTCGTGTGCAGGTTGGCGTGGAAGTGGAGAATAATCGGCTGATAATAAGAATATCAGATACCGGAATAGGTATTTCGCAGGACGAACAAAAGAACATCTTCAAGAATTTCTATCGTTCTGAAGATGCCATTAACACTGGTGAAATGGGAATGGGGATCGGGCTGATTATTACACGGAGACTGGTGCAGCGGATGAATGGCTCTTTGAGTTTTGACAGTAAGGAAAATATGGGAACAACCTTTGTTCTTACTTTGCCTTATATAGAGGTGGAAGCCCCGGTGTATGAGTCAGGACTTTCTGCGGACGATGAGGAGGAGATGGTGACTGATGGCAAGCATCGTATATTGCTGGTAGATGATGATAATGACATGTGTGATTATCTGAAGTATCATCTTTCTACCGAATATAATGTATATACCGCCACATCAGCAGAAGAAGCTTCTACTTGGTTGGAAAAACATACGGTGGATATGATAGTGAGCGATGTCATGATGGGAGGAATGAGCGGAGTGGAGTTCTGTTCGCGACTGAAGAATGATATTCGTACTTCGCATATTTTCGTTGTTTTATTGACGGCATGTACCTCACAGGATGTTGTGATAGACGGATTGTCTTCTGGGGCTGATGATTATATAACTAAACCATTCAGTATTGACGTTCTACGTATTAAACTGGAAAATCTAATGCGAATGCGGTTGAAAATACAGCTGCATTATAGTGGAGCGCGACAAGAAGAAGCCGATATTTCCGAAAAAACGGAAGAATCCATCAAGATCAGTAGTATTGACGAAGCATTTTTGGCTCGTTGTCGTGCTATTATAACGGAGAATTTGTCGGACTATGAATTTTCGATTAATGAACTCTGTCGTGAAGTGGCTATGAGCCGCACTTTGGTATACGAAAAATTGAGAAATATCACAGGACAGACTCCCAGTGAGTTCATTAGGACGATACGTTTGCGTCATGCAAAGATGTTGCTCGAAACAACGGGTTATCCTATTACCGAAATCGCTTTAATGGCAGGGTTTGCAGATGCTAAATATTTCAGTACCGTATTCAAGAAATATTATAATATAAGCCCCAGTCAGGTGCCCCGTGGATAGAAATAATAATAATGATAGAATTCAAACTGCTTTCTGATAGAATTCAAACTCCGAAAATATAATTAAGTAGTAACATTGCGGACGAAAATCATTCCTGATTAGCGTGATAGACTTTGTTAGCCTTGGTTATGTGCGGGAGTGATGTATCTCTATTTATTAACCAATAAAAAATATTATGAAATCTGTATTAGGAAATCAGATGCACTTTTTTTATCAAAAGCTACTATTGGTTTTGATATTTGTGAGTGGCTGTGCTTCTCAAGGGTGGGCGGTTCATAGCAGAACCGTTGCCGATGTGGGAAATACAGGCATTACAGTTACTGGTGTAGTACGGGATTCCCATGGTGAGGTATTACCTGGGGTGGCAGTGTACGTGAAAAATGGTCAGAATGCAACCATTACCAACATTGATGGTGAGTATATGCTGTCAAAAGTGTCCTCGGATGCAGTGGTTGTTTTCTCTTTCGTGGGTATGCAGACACAGGAAGTCCAAGTGAAAGGTCGTACTAAGATGGACATTACACTAATGGAGAAAGCGGTTGATATTGAAGAAGTGGTGGTGACAGCATTTGCCAGACAGAAAAGAGTCAATGTGACAGGAGCGATCTCTACCGTATCAAGTAAGGATATTATGGCGGCTCCGGTCGCTAATATAACCAATGCACTGGTTGGGAATACGCCAGGTGTCAGCGGACTGCAAACGAGTGGTGAGCCGGGACGCAATTCTACTAATCTTCGTATTCGAGGCATTTCTACTTATGGCAATTCGGCTCCGTTGATTGTTATTGACGGAGTAGAGCAACCTGCCGAACAGGCTTTTTCCGAACTGAATGCGATGGACCCGAATGAAATACTGGGTATAAGTATCTTGAAAGATGCTTCTTCTACTGCTGTATATGGTATCCGAAGTGCTAATGGGGTGATTATTGTAACTACGAAACGTGGTTCGGAGGGACGTCCTGTGATTAGTTTTTCTGCTAATTATGGCTTTACCAAAGCTTCGAATATGCAGCGCAATCTTTCATCTTATGATTGGGCAACGATGCGTAATGAGGCTATACAGCACGAGATAGGTAGCTATGCAAGTGCTGCCGGTCTGGCAAATAATCTCTATTCAGCTACTGACCTTTGGAAGTTCCAAAACGGCCGTGATTATACTGATGAAGAAATAGCGGCTATGCCTCTTTCGGATGCTCAGAAATCACGATTGGCAAATAGTCCGGCACTCTATTATGGCTCAAAAGACTTGTATGGCGATATGTTCGGAGCTTATGCTCCGCAGGCGCAGGTGAATGTATCAATTTCGGGCGGAACAGACCGTGTCAAGTATTACACCTCTTTTGGCTATTTCTCTCAGGATGGTATCAATAAGAATGTGGAATATCATGGCACGAATACCGGCTCAAAATACCAGCGTTATAATTTCCGCTCCAACTTTGACTTCAAACTGACAAAGAATTTACGGGTATCCTTGAATCTTGCCGGACAATTTGGTACTACGCAGGGCCCCGGAAATAGTTCAGATCCCTTTGATATGACAACAAGATATACGCAGTTGATGCAGTTCGTATATGAAAGTAATCCGTTTATGTCACCGGGAATTGTCGATGGTCATCTCATTAAGAATTTTGCAGGAGTGGCAGGTTCTGCCCAAAATCCTTTAGCAGTGAAGACGAATAGTCAGATTGGTGATCAGAATGCTGTTTATAACTTGTTGACCAGCGGTTCGAGTGAGATTTATAACTCTTTACTCGACAATACTCTTAAAGTAGAATATGATCTGGATTTTCTGTTGAAAGGATTGAAAGTTCATGGAACCGTCAATTATCAGGATGATTATAGTCGCGTGGTTACAAAGACACCGGCTCTTCCGATATATTATGCACAGCGCAATCCTACCGATCCCTCTCAGATTGACTTTTTTGGTGGGGAAGTCTATTCCGATAATTTTCAGTCGAGCGGAACCCGCAACTGGAACAAACTGTATGTAGATGCCGGGTTTGACTGGAGCGGAAGTTTTAATAAGCATAATGTCACAGCTCTGGCTTTGTATAAGGCATCTAAATATTACATGCCTTATGATACCAATAATACCAATACACCGTCCGGTATTGTGGGTCTGGTAGGACGTGTGACATACAACTATGATGATAGGTATATGGCCGAGTTTAATGTCGGTTATAATGGTACTGAGCAGTTTGCCAAAGGCAATCGGTTCGGTCTGTTTCCTGCCTATTCAATCGGTTGGATTCCTACGCATGAAGCCTTTTTCCCGGAGAATAAATATCTCACTTTCTTAAAAATACGCCTGTCGTATGGTGAGGTTGGTAACGACCAGCTAGGCAATAATCGCCGGTATCTGTATCTACCCAATACGTATCTTCTGAATCAGGGCGGCTATTGGTGGGGGACTGTTGGCAATACTCCTGGTGATTACTACAGTGGAGTGGTAGAGGGTACACTGGGTAATCCTAATATAACCTGGGAGAAGGCGAAGAAATATGATATTGGTGTCGAAGCTCGCTTCCTAGAGGATCGTCTATCTGTATCTTATGACTGGTTCAAAGAGAAGCGTAGTGATATTCTTACTACTCTTGGAACCATCCCGGGCATTTATGGGGTAGATCCCTCTAAAGTACCCCCAGGAAATGTAGGGCGTACAAAGAATCAGGGATTCGAACTTGTTGTGGGCTGGAACGATCATATCGGTAAAGTCGGATATTCGATAGAAGGAAATCTGAGTCATGCACGTAATGTGATTGAGTATAAAGCGGAAGCCCCCAATCCCTACTATTGGATGAATGAAACCGGATATAGTATCGGACAACGCTTCGGGTATAAAAGTAACGGCCTTTTTAATACACTGGAAGAGCTGGCAAACCGTCCTTACGTGAATGATGCCAGCAATCAGGTTTCATTGGGTGACGTCCGTTATGTAGATCTCAATGGGGATGGAGTAATCAATAACAAGGATATTGCTCCCATCGGATATCCTAATTTCCCGGAGTATCATTATGGATTTAAAGTAGGACTTACTTATAAAGGTTTTGACCTCAATATGCTATTTAGCGGCACAGCTAACGGCTCATTTTATGTCGATAGCAAGATGGCTACTCCTTATTTTAAAAACGCAGGTAATGCATGGCAGTGGATGTATGACGGACGCTGGACTCCCGAGCGTCTTGCGGCAGGTGAAAAAATTACCTATCCCCGTGCTACTTATAACGCGACTCCGAACCATAACAACTTCTTGGTCAGTGATTACTGGATGAAGTCGAATGACTTCTTCAAGTTGAAGAATATCGAGCTTGGTTACACTTTTGCCAGCAATTTGCGTTGGGTGAAAAAAGCGCATATCTCCACATTAAGGGTGTATATCAATGGCAACAACCTGATTACATTCAAAAATGAAATGAAAGACATGGGAATCGACCCTGAAACTACGGATGGCACGTCATACATATTTCCTCTGACGCGTGTATTTAATTTTGGTGTTAATGTTAAGTTCTAATAGTAAGATGGCAATGAAGAAACTATATAAACTATTTTTTGTGATAGCGGCCTGTGCAGGACTTAGTGCTTGCGTCGACAATTTTCTGGAAAAGCCCGACACGTCCGGTACGGTCGATCTGGATGAAGTTTACAGTTCGGCAAAGAATGCGGAGGGTGCTCTGGCCAGTTGTTATCGCAGAGCTTTGGTGCAAGGATGGCCAACCGGTATCGGTTTGTATCATGGGGCACTGGCTTCGATATCCGGTGAGCGATATATGGGATGGAACTGGCATGGAACATATGATATTGCCATGTCGGGACTTAAGGCGAGCGGACAAACCAATGCACCGGAAGGTACTGCCGGTGCGGATAACTTCCCGGAGAACTGGAGCTCCATTCGTGCCTGCTATCTGGTAAAAGAGAATATTGATCGTGTACCCGATATGGGAGCGGAACTGAAAACCTGGATTAAAGGTGAAGCTACTGCTCTGGTTGCTTACCGCTATATGGGTATGTTTTATCGTTACGGCGGACTGCCTATTGTCCGTAAATCCTTTTTGCCGGATGATGATTTAATGACGCCTCGCAGTTCTTTGCAGGAAACATTGGAATTTATTCTCGGACTTTGTGACGAAGCTTATTCACTGCTTCCTGATAACTGGGCGGCAAAATATGATGGTCGCATGACGAAAGGTGCAGCGCTTGCCATGAAAGCTCGTGTATTACAGTTTGCCGCGCGTCCATTATTCAACAGTAGTACTCCCTATCTGGACGATGCCCAGACAAATTCGCTGGTTTGTTTTGGCAATGTGAATCCGGATCGATGGCAGGATGCGGTAAATGCAAATGAAGCAGTCCTGACTTGGGCAGTAGCAAATGGATATCAACTTATCAATACTGGCAATGCAGGTGAAGGACAACCGAATTCGAATGCTCTGGATGATTATGGGACGGCGGTGTCGTTGCCGGGAAACAAAGAAATACTGTTAGCTTATAAGTTTGATGAAGCCGATCAGGCAAATAATGGGCGGAGTAATACGATTGCCCGTTTCTATAACACATCTGCCTATTACGACGGAAACAATCGTTTTGAAACAGACCAGGTGGGATTGTTAACCAATTTTCTGGAAAACTACTATGCGGTGGATGGAACAGAACTGAATTGGCCGAAAGTAGGAGCCTCTGTTCCGGCTGATGCCCAGAGGTGGTATGATAATATTGGTAAGATAGAGCCGCGGTTTAAAGCGGATTATATTGTTCCTTATGTAGAAAGTTCGTGTAATCCGGGTGATAACAAATGGAGCCTTGCCGGATGGGGACGTCATGTGGCCAATGTGTCGGCCGGTGAATGTGCTTTCCCGAACAAGGGAGAACAGTCGGGACGAGGTGCGGGTACTGTTACTAAGTTCTATTATAAGGCGGGTAGCCGTATCTGGTTCGAGCCTCCCTTGTTTCGCCTGGCGGAAATTTATCTGAATCTTGCTGAGGCTTATAATGAGCTGAGCAGATCTACAGAAGCACTTAAAAATCTGAATAAGGTGCATAACCGCGCTGGTCTACCGGCAATTAAAGAGACAGATCAGGGAAAGTTGCGTGAGATTATCTGGCGGGAGAAAGCGATTGAATTCGCAGGTGAAAACCAGAGATATTTCGACGTGAAACATTGGAAACATCCGAAAATAGATAAAGGAATCATTGGGGGACAGATGCGCGAATTGCAATTCTATTCCGATGATGCAAATCAGCTATATCTGCCAGGTCATTTGATCTCATGGTGGGATTGGAATTCTTATGTGGCTTACTGGCATCCCCGTATGTATCTTGAGCCATTGCCACAAGTGGAAGTGAATAAGGGCATTCTCGTGCAGAATCCCGGTTATTGATTATAAACGGAATACGAAATTATAAAATATAGGCAATGAAAAAGCTTACTATTATAAAAACAGCCATTTTTACTATGGGCATCACTTTAGCGTCGAATGCTCTGGCGGAAGTGAAAGATACGCTTGATGTATCAACGTCTGCAAGTCCTGCAGGGTGGCTGTTCTCAACCAATCGTGCCATAACTACGTCGGCAGTGAGTTCCACTGAGAGTAGCAGAATCTCCAGGACTGTGACTCCCAATCTGACTAATGCGTTGGCGGGACAGATTTCCGGTTTGTCCGTTCGCCAGGGAAATGGTGAACCTGGGAATGATAATGCGACATGGCTGATCCGAGGCATCGGAAGTTATGGATTCGGACGTGACAATGAATGTAAGATCTTTGTAGATGGTTTCGAAGTAAATGCAGATTATATCAGCTATTTACTGCCGGAGGAAATAGAAAGTGTGAATATCCTGAAAGATGCAGCTGCATTGGTGGCTTTTGGGATGAATGGATCGAATGGTATTATCTATATTACCACGAAACGGGGAAGAGTTTCAGCGCCCACAGTAAATGTAAGAGTACGTTCGAGTTTGCAACAACCTATCAACATCAACAAACCGCTTGATTCCTATGGATATGCTTCGTTATACAATCAGGCAGTGAGCAATGACAATGGTATGCGTTGGACTCCGGCTTATGATAATGCCACATTGGAGGGATATCGTAACGGAACCCTGCCCAACGTTGATTGGCATGACGAGGTTTTGCGTAATCATTCTTCTTACAATGACGCTGTAGTCACATTGAATGGAGGTAGCACCACAGCCCGTTATAATGTTGTACTGGGATATACGAATCAGTCCGGCTTACTCAATGTCAGCAAGACGGACGCTACGTCCAATCTGCAAATGAGCCGTTTTCATGTACGGGCAAATCTGGACATGGAGCTATTTAAAATATTCGAAGCGAAGATTGATGTAGGCGCACGTCTTGAAAACAGATTCTGGCCGAATTATTCGACTTCTTCTTTGATGACGAATCTGGCTGCTTACCCATCTAATGTATATAATATATGGGATGATGATGAACATGCTAATTATTCAGGTACGGCTTTGTATCCTGACAATCCTTATGCGTCTATTCATGGACTGGGTTGGCAGTCTTCCCGTGCCAGGGTGACGCAAGCCAATTTCCGGTTGAAAGAAAAGCTGGATTTTATAACTCCGGGATTATGGTTGGAAGAAGCTTTTTCTTTCTACTCCCGTTCATTGAGCACTTATAGCAAAACACGGAATTACGCCCGTTGGCATAATGGAGAGATGACCACAACCGACCAGAATACGTCAATTGTTGCCAGTGGATACGGTTCTGCCGGTATGTTGGATTGGAAACAATTTCAGGTGTCTTTGGGGTACGACCGTACGTTTGGTGATCATGCTGTGGCAGCTGTGGTTGGTTTTCATACATCCGATAAGAAGAGTGATGGTGTATTTGGCTATAAGGTACGTTATGCCAATTTGAATGGACGTCTGAGCTATAACTTTCAGAATAAATATATGGCAGAATTTGGATTTTCTGAATTTGGTTCCGATGCTTTTGCAACGTCTAAACGTTGGGAACTTTACACGGCTTTGTCTGCTGCATGGGTGATCTCCAATGAATCATTTATGAAAGACTGTAACTGGGTAAACCTGCTCAAATTGCGTGCCTCTGTTGGTAAAACGGGTAATGCTGATTCTGGAAGTGAAAGCAATGTCAATGGTTACGATTCGTATGGCAGGTATTTATATCAGCAGTATTATTTTTGGAACAATAGCTTTAATACAGGGAATAGTACCCCTTATCAGGCGAATTCCAGTGTCGCTCCCCGTTTTATGGCAAATCCGGGCATATCAGCAGAAAAAAGTTTGAAATATAATATTGGCATCGATGCTACATTCTTTCAACATCTCGATGTTTCTGCAGATTTCTTCATAGATAAAAGAAGCGATATTCTTTCCATTGATAACAGTATTATGGGATATTATGGTAGCAACTACTATCTGGACAATCTGGGTAAGATGACTAACAGAGGATTTGAACTGAATGCATCCTGGCAGGATAGAATAGGTGAAGTAGGGTATTCTCTGAGTGGAATGGCTTCGTTTGCTAAAAACAAGATAGACTATATGGCAGAAGTGCCTAAAGCTTATTCCTATAATGCATCTACCGGGCGGGCTTATGGAACGCCGATGGGATTACTGGCCGAAGGCTTCTACCAGTTGAATGATTTCAATGCAGACGGTTCGTTGAAAGCCGGACTTCCTGTGCCTTCTTTTGGCAGTGTATGCCCCGGAGATATCCGTTACCAGGACCTTGATGGCAATGGAACTATAGACGATACTGATATTACTGCCATAGGCGATCCTTATTATCCTACTCTGACCTACAGTTTCGGTTTGGGAGCAGACTATAAGGGCTTTGATTTCAATATCCTGTTTCGTGGTTCGTACGGGTCGTCTGTCAACCTGATGAATTTTCAAACGCAATTCATGGCTTTTGTGAATAACAACAATGCTCATCCTGTCGCTCAGGGAGCTTGGTCTTATTATCCGGAACAGGGGATTGACACCCGTGTTACGGCCACTTATCCCCGGTTGACTACACGTAGTAATGATAATAATTTCCGTAATAGTTCATTCTGGATGAAGAAGAATGATTTTCTACGAATCCAGAACGTAGAGATCGGTTATGACTTCTGCAAGAATATCATTCGTAGCAAGGTGGTCTCACAATGTCGTTTGTTCCTGAATGCGACTAATCCGGTAACATGGAGCCGTTTGTTGCGTGATTATGATATGGACCCGGAATCATATTATGGTTATCCGTCACTGAAGTCATATACGGTAGGTCTAGCATTAACCTTTTAACTAAAAAACGAAAGAGAATTATGAAAACCAGATTTATAGTCAGATTAGTTTTAATGTCCTTTCTGACGGGATTGACCGCCAGTTGTGACAGCTTTCTGGATACTCGTGTGGATACAGACTTGACACCTGATGCGGTTGCAACCAATCGTGGCATGTTGTGGGCATTTGGAAATGCTTTTTATACTCCTATGATTTCCGGCTTTTCCGCTTTGGACAATAATTTCTTTGCTGCCGCTTCAGATGAAGCGCAACGGACTCAGGAAAGCGGTAATGCCTATGTCTTTAATAAAGGGACACTATCTCCGGATAATGTAAGTTCGGTTACCTCTGCTTATGGTAGTTGCTATGAGGGAATACGTGCTGCAAATTTCTTTCTTGACTTTGCTAAGGCCGGTGAGGAATTGTTAGCTCTTAATCGTGATATTGTAACAGATAAAGTGAATTATGAAAAGGATCTCCGGAATTTGGCTTGGTATCGTGCCGAAGCTCATGTGGCACGCGCTTATTATTATATGGAGCTTATCAAACGTTTTGGTGGTGTACCTATCGTAGAAGCAACTATTTCTCAGGGACAGCATCCCGAAATGATTAGTCGGTCTTCTTATGAACAAGTGGTAGAGTATATTGTTCGTGAAATTGATGAGAATCTTGAGGGTTTACAACCGAACTGGAAAACCCATCCGGATGGAGTGGTGACGAATGATGGACGTTTTGACCGCAAATCAGCTTTAGCCATCAAAGCCCGTACACTGTTGTATGCTGCCAGCCCTTTGCATAATACAAGTAATGAGAAAGGTAAATGGGAGCGTGCCGCCCGTGCCGCCCATGATTTAATAAAAGAGATGAACTATACGATGCCCGCCGATCGGGATTATGGAAATTACTTCATTGGCAATAATGCGACTCAAAGTGGTGAAAGTATATTCTTGATTCGTAAATCGGCCGACAATTCGCTCGAAGTGTCCAATTATCCGATAGGTACTCCCGGTGGGCAGAGTGGGATTACTCCTACGCAGAATCTGGTAGATGCTTATGAATATATTGGTGACAAAGATCCCCTGAATCCATATGCGAATAGGGATCCCCGTTTGCAGGCTTCTATTGTTGTGAATGGTAGTAAGTGGAACGGACGAACGATTGATGAAGCTGCGGGAGGTATGGATGATATGAGCTTGATTAATACCAGCAAGACAGGGTATTATTTAAAGAAATTCTTAAAAGATGAATTAAATCTGATACAGAATGCAACGGAAGTACATGTCTGGGTGGTATTTCGCTATGCTGAAATTTTGCTTAATTATGCCGAAGCTATGAACCGTGCTTATGGACCGGACGGGCTGGCTGACGGGTTAACTCTTTCTGCCCGAGATGCACTTATGCAGGTGCGCCGGAGTGCGAGTAGCAAACTTTCTGCCGTTATTACAACCGATAAGGATGTATTTGAGAAAGCTGTGCGCAATGAGCGGCGGGTAGAATTGGCTTTTGAAGATCACCGTTACTGGGATTTACTTCGGTGGAACATGGCTTTCGATGTGTTGAACCGGCCAGTGGAGGGAGTAGCAATTGCCCGTTCCATAGATGGGTCGTATACATACAATGTAGTCGATGTAGCGGAACGTAAATTCCATTCACATAATTATTATATGCCATTCCCGCGAAGTGAAGTAGCCAATTCTCAGGGTACCTTGTCGCAGAATGGGGGTTATTAATTTAAAAAAGGTTGTCAGATTATGAAAATGAATGTCAGAAATATCAAGTCATGCTATCTTTTCCTTGTGATAGCTGTCTGTATGATGGGATGCGATAAAGGGGCGGCGGAAGATGATTTTGGAATGTCGTATATATACATGCCTCAGGCTACAACATCAGGTGGCACTAATAACTATTATAATATCCCCTCAGGGGATGGTTCCTATACCTACAATTACAAGTTGGATTCCGAGCATCAAAAACTTCAGGTGATTCTTGGTGTTCTTCGTTCGGGAATGTCGGGCAATGATGGTTTTTCGGTAGATATAAAAGCGATGCTCGAATCATCCCGGCAACGTATTGTTTCCGGTGGTATCTCTAACGGGTTTGTTCCTGAAGCCAGTGTTTTTTCATTGCCTGATAAGGTAAATGTTCCGGCAGGTAAATTATCAGAAAGTTTTTATCTTGAAATCAATTATTCAGTTCTGGTGGCGGACGAAAATGCCGGTAAGAAGCTAGTTCTTGAAGTTGGTTTAGAGAATCCCTCTCATTATGAACTGGCGCAGAGCAATACATCTGCTACGGTCATTGTGGATATAGATGCTATAAAGGCGAAGATAAATAACCAGTAAACAAATGGTGATTATGAAAAGAAATATCAATATTTTATGGGGTGTTCTGCTAGTGATGATAGCGTTTTCATCATGTCGAAGTGATGAGACTTTTCCTTCGACGGTGGTTGGCGGAGCAAAGCCTGTGGTGGAGTTTACACATCAAATAAATTTTCTGGAAGTTACATTTGAAAATGCATCTATTGATGCCGAATCCTATTATTGGGAGTTCGGTGATGGAGTGACTTCTACAGAGCAGTCGCCTAAACATCAATATGCAGCTACCGGATATTATAAAGTGAAACTAACAGCTCGTAGCGATGCCGGCTATTCTGATACATTTGAGAGCGAGCCTATTTATGTCGTAGGAATGGCTGTCCCTGATTTTTCCGCCAAAAATGGCTATCATATGGAAGTGGCTCTGGATGCTTCTAAATCGCAGAATCTGAAAGCTGCCAGATGGGAGTTTGGTGATGGTAAAACAGGAGAAGGGGTTACTGTTACACATTCGTATGAGTCAGCGGGAAGTTATTTGGTAAAACTAATTGTGACAGGGCTACGTGATGAAACTGTAGAAATAACAAAAGAGATCACTGTTGCCTGGAATGGGCTCCGAGGTAGTGATATGGAAACAAGTGCAGCGCAATATTGGTCAGTGATGCCGAATGGTGATGGCATTAATCCGGTAACGATTGGTTTTGGTTATACTGAAGATGTGCCGGATGGTGGTGAGGGTGGTTGTTTCCGTTTTTGTAGTTTTGATGATAAAGATCATTGGAGTGGATTAATAACGGTGATTTATCAGCCAGTAGAAGTGGTACTGGGTGAACAATATCGCTTAAGTGCCCGTGTGAAAACTCCTGCCGGAGGTAACAACTTCTTCTTCCAATTTTATATTGCCGATGAACTGAATTTTGTAGAAGGAGTGAATTCGTTCCTTTGTTTGAATACATGGCATGCGTGGGGAACAGAAGCTAGTGGCTCAACGGCAGAAAATGGTGACTTGCTTTCCATTGTGAAAGCGAATGGTGAATATGGTGCAGGTGTTGCAACGGATGGTGTATACACAGCTACCCGAACGGGAACAGTGTATATCGGTATTCAATGTGGAACGTATTCTGGTAAATCTAATGGAGATGTTCTCATGGATAATGTACGTTTTGAACGTGTAAATTGATGTAAGTAGGGATAATGATTTTTTAAAGGATGCATTATTTCTTTCTCGATGGAAAGAAATAACTGCATCCTTTGTTACGTTCTGACATAAGCTTGGGCTTTTTTACAAAATTAATAATAAATACGAGACTCAATCATGAATCCCATATTTCTCATTTACACAATATTTTGTATAGTGCCACATGTTCTTTTTCATGGCTTTTCGTTGGCTCGCAGACCGAAGACTTTTCCCGTCATCTGATCGATGGGCACTTGCCATACTTTGACATTGCGCACGGCAGGTTCGGAATAGTTGAACTCGCTATCTGTGTAATGACGCATGATAATATCCAATACCCGGCGTTTTTCATCCATATCTTCTA
>ERZ838827.464-NODE-464-length-51378-cov-3.645617_pt1 | contig 51378 bp, 45 predicted proteins | sample MGYA00519881_ERZ838827 | MGnify/ENA primary metagenome ERZ838827 (study PRJEB31850, sample SAMEA3708842) | human gut metagenome | biome: human gut; feature: human-associated habitat; material: faeces | place: China | collected 2014 ...
TCTTCCCGAAAATCAAACTGTATTGAGAAGTGCATATCTTTAACTGCGGTGTATTGAAGAATCTCCTTAAGCCTTATTTGAACACGATTGTTTTCGACTATCGAAATAACGGTTTCGTTTCCAGAGTCATCTATCTTTATGTATTTATTTGCTTTTATGTCATGGTATAAGTTGTGAAAAAAACGAAATTCCTCAGATAGTTCTATGTAATTATCGCGCATACCATAAAATTCACGACCAATGACGAGAGGTTCAACGCCAGAATCATCACCAAAACGATGATATTCTATGTGTCCATCACCATAACGAGTGGTACTTGGCATTCCGCCTTCATGCATTAAATCCCATGTCAGTCGCGATAATGCCAGTTCAACATATTCGTTGGGTATAAGAGCGCTGTAGATTCCGCGATTGTATGAGTTAGCCGTTTCGTCAAAATAAACTGTAATAAACTCGTTTGGTTGGTATTGCCTGAGAAATGTTTCGAGGTTCTGCCCTTGAGCCAGCCGCTCTTTTTCAGTTCTTTTATCCATAAACTTCTCTTTTGAAGGAATTAAACGGAGTCATCTTTTCTTCGGAATGAAGTTCGTGCCCCGCCATGCTTTGACAACCACTCAGCTTTCAACCAAACCTCTGCCTCATAGATATACGAAATATATCCGGCAAAGCTCCAAGTCATATCTAAGACGAATTGCTCACGGGCCTGGGCAAGGCTTCCGGGGAAATCTACTGGCGGGTCAAGAGCATCAATTATTGCTCGAACCAGTTTTGCCCCCGGCGGCGTGTGATTACGCATGTATTCAAAATGTTCACCCGGAGGAATATCCCATAAGGATACGTCTTTGCGTTTAGTAAGAAAATTCCAAAGTTCTCGCCGTAACTCTGGAAAATCATACTGATGCACATCCCTTTTCAGCTTTGCCAAAAGGAATTTCCTAACATGCGGCAACATGAAGCACATAATCAGCGTATAGTCTTCATTGGTCAGCTTCGGGCCGGGTTGTTTCTGTATATTGCGCTGGAACTGTCGATAGTTACCATGTATCCCATTCAAAATTGAAGGAACCTCATCGTCAGCAAGACGCTTACGCCGTTTGTATTCGCTGTCCGTGCTCTTGAAGTTGTGAAAGGAACAAAGTGGAATTCCGTTTTCTATCGGATAGCGCCATGCGGTACGCCAGCAAAGGCGACATTTATGGTATTCAATTTTTTCAGGGGGAAAGCATACATCCGCATCTTTTTGGTCAATAGTCCGCTCCTTACGGTATCGGTTTCCAGGCTTGGGCAACACTTCGAATATCTGGCGCAGGCTTTCCACCAGTTCCAAGCACGGGCTGTCCTCGTCAAAAATGTCTTCAAGTGAGGCCAGCCGCCTATTTACTTCCGCAAAAGGTATAGGCTGTTTTTTGGCAAAGCCGGGGTACAGGTGTTTCAGTACCTTTGCTTGCAGTTCCGGTATTTCTGGATAAAACTGCTCAAACGCTTGGGCAATAATCTTTGCCATTTGTGAAGGCTGCTTCTTTTTCAGTGCGGGATAGAGGTCACAATGCCCTGCGGGGAGACTACACGACATTGCCGCCAGACGCTCCTTGCGCATCTGTTTCAATTCTTGAGCGGGAGAAAGCTTTCGGGCGTTTTGAGCAGTATTTTCAGCGTTATTCATTCATGCAAACCCGTATGGCAGAATATTCAATGTTCACTACGAGTCTACGGTAAAATACCAGGAGCCGCAAATGCCGAAACAAGAAAAAATGATTGTTTCCTTTTACAAACGCCCGCAACTCTTTCATACGCCTGAACATAATGATGACTGCATAGCTCTGTTTGGCGAGATGTCTTTCAGTCTCATGGTCTTTTCCATGTGCAGCGTGATGTGGCAAAAGGTGACCTCAACCGTGCCGGAGATGTACCAAGTATGCAAAATAGCTAAAAATTGCGGCTATATGATGGCTTTTGGCAAGCGGAACTGGAAAACGCCCGTAAATATTGGCGGGTATTCCGGCGAAGTCAGCTTTGAGGCTTTAGGGGTAGCTTTGACAATCTACTGCATTCAGACACTCCGTGAGGAGAGTGCTGTGAAGTCGGAAACATTGTTGCAAGGTCTTCATGCATATGCGGCGAAAAGTCCCGAGTATGAACAGATTAAAAAGGTCGTTGCCGCTTGTTCTGAAAAATAGCCGCATACAACGCATTTTCAAATTGTCCGATGACCCCAGGCGAAAAACTTTGGGTCTTTTTTCGTAAAATTTTTCAAGTGGGCGAAAACCTACGCGGCGCTCTTCTGCGTCTCCGGGCATACGGATGAATACCCGCTGTGGCGTGTGCAATCGCATGGCTACAAGGAAATATTCAACCTTATTCGGAGGAACAGATGAAAAAACAATTCTACTACATCGAGGAAGTCGCGGAGATTCTTGGCAGGTCTGTGGCTTCAATCCAGGGGCAGCTTGCACGGAAACAGTATTCCGCCGTTCCCGCTCCTGTAAAGTTGGGTCGCCGTCTGGCGTGGCCCGTTCAAGTCCTTGATGACTTCATAGAGGGCAAAATCCAAAGCTGCATGGATGTTCAAAACAAGCCTGTTCAACGGCATACGCCTCCTATACCAGCGAAAACAGGTCGGCCCACAAAGCGGGAGAGCCTGAAAAGGCAAAAGGAGGCCGCCCATGAATAGAGAAATATTCGTTCAGCGCGGTAAAAGTCCTGAAATAATGAAGCTGCTTTTGGAAGACGGCGATAGGCTGATTACGGGACAGGAATTTTCCCTTCTCACAGGATTGAAACGCCGCACCGTCCAGCAACGTCGTTATCTGGGGAAAGGCCCAGGCTATTTTAAGCTGAAAGAATCCGGCGCTGTGCGCTATCTGTTCTCGGAAGTCTGCGCTTACCTCTCTGAATCCAGCAACCCGGAGTAAGCGCGATGATGGAAAAAGAAACGGCCCCGGCTGCGTCTGGCAACGCAGCCAAAGGGCCAAAAAGCAAAAGTACTGATGAAAAAAGAATACATTCTTCCACCAGAAAAAACAAGGCACCTGTTGAACCGATATGCGCTCCTCAAGCGCTGGCGTGGGCTTCACCCTTTCGCTTTGGCGAGGACGGTATCTATAAAGTCGATTTTGACGAGAAGAGCCAGAGCGAAACTACAGTATGGGTGTTTTCTCCTCTTGTGGTAGAAGCACGGACGCGTGATTTGGATGAACAAAATTGGGGCTTCCTTTTGCGCATCCAGACTCCATGCCTATCGTGAAATCCTGTTGAGCATGGGGTTGCAAATTGAACATTGGGCGCAAAAGCACCTCTATCAGTATTTGATGTCCGCAAAACCGCAGGCTTTCGTTACATGCGTTCAAAAAGTCGGTTGGTATGGAAATGCCTATGTGCTGCCGGATGCGTGTTACGGCCCGCCGGGAAAAGAACGGATAATTCTTCAAAGTTCCATACCCATCAATATCTATCGTGAACGTGGCTCACTTGCGGAGTGGCAGGAGAATATCGGACGGTTCTGCATCGATAATTCCCGCTTGGCATTTTCCGTTGCTACAGCCTTTGCCGCTGTGATGCTCAAAATTGTTGGTATGAACGGAGCCGGATTTCATATTGTCGGTATGTCTTCCACCGGGAAAAGTACAGCGCTCATCGTTGCCGCCAGCGTTTGCGGCGGGGGTGGGGAGAACGGTTTTATCCGGCGTTGGCGCACCACAGGAAACGCTTTGGAATCGTGGGCATTGGCTCACAACAATAATCTGCTCCCTCTTGATGAAATAAGCCAAGTTTCCGCCAAAGAAGCGGCTGAAATAGCCTATATGTTGGCGAACGGGCAGGGCAAAGGCCGTGCCGGCAAAGACGGAATTGCCAAGCAAACCCATGAGTGGCGGCTGCTCTTTTTGAGTAACGGGGAAATTTCACTTGAACAAAAGCTCAAGGAGGATGGCCAGCGCTACATGGCCGGGCAAGGAGTGCGCGTCATCCACATCCCGGCTGATGCTCATGCCGGGTACGGCATTTTCGAGGAACTACATGGTTTCCCTGATGGAAAAGCCCTATCCGAGCATTTACAGGAGCAAGCGACCACCTTTTACGGAACACCCCTCCGGGCCTTCCTGGAGCGGGTATGTTTGAACTTGAGCGACTATAAGAGTTTCACCATCAGCCTTATCTCCCGTTTTGAAAATGAATGCAGTCCACAGCATGGCGGAGAGCAGGTCAGGAGAACGGCAAAATACTTTGCCCTAGTTGCGGCCTCCGGCGAACTGGCGATTAAGCTTGAGGTGTTGGCATGGCCCCCGGGAACGGCTGTAAAAGCGGCGCGGCGTTGTCTTCAAGATTGGATTGCCTTTCGTGGTGGCCTTGGTGCGGCAGAGCTTCGAGAGGCTATCAACAAGGTGCGTGATTTTCTTTCTCGGCATGGTTCGAGTCGCTTTTGCTCTATCGGTGAAGCCATGACCAGGATTGTTCCCAATAGCGCCGGATATCGAAAAGACGGCAATGCTGCGGAGGATACGCTTTTTTTGATTACGCCTTCTGTTTTCAAAGAAGAAATATGCGCGGGAGGTGATTATAAAGCCATTGCCCGGTATCTTGCCGAGGCCGGATTTTTGAAAAAGCGTAATGACGGACGGCTCTGCCAAAACCACAATGTGCCGGGGATGGCAAAAAGTTTGTCGTTCTATACGATATGTGCTTCCATTCTGGCGGACGAGGACGAGCTTTCTAATGATGCAATTTTAGATGGGTAAGCGGGTAATGTGGTAATCCCCTTGCTGCGCAAGGTAAAAGGCATTTCATGTAGGAAAAGAAAAAGGTAATCCGGGTTTACGTCTTACCGGATTACCTTTTTCTTTGCTGCACGGTAATCAAAACATATTGTAAAATCACAGCTATTACCGCCATTACCATAATTACCCTTACTCGAACTTGGGCACTCCCGCTCTTCTTCCCCACCGCTTATGTAGGGCTTCCTGAGCGTTTATGCAATTGGGGTCATCTTTCAGCACCCCAGGATTATTTTTGCACTGTTTCAGTGTTTCATCCAAAACTGCTTTGTTTTCCGGGTTTAAAAACCATTCTACGGTATGGATTTCTTTTTGCGGCTCTTCCTTGCACCCGGCAAGAGGAATAGCCAACATAAGGAACATCAGCATAAAGGGAACACTACGCATTTTGGGCCTCCTGCCCTGCACCCATAGGTTGGAAAGCAGGGATTAGAAAATTAACGAGAGAAGATTCTGCGAGAGAACTTTCCGCAGACTTCTAATGTGAGGCGTACTATTTTGTTAAGATGCGTGATGTCTCTGTCATTCCTTCACTTTTCGGTCCCCTGCTGCGTGAGCTGCGGACGAAAGCCGGACTATCCCAGGAACACCTTGCCGCTAAATGCGGCATGGATCGTTCTGCTATTTCGCTTTTAGAGCGGCAAAAAAAACATCCTTCACTGGCTTCCCTGGTGCTGATTGAAGAAGCACTGAATATGACGGCAGCGGAATTGATTGGGCGGATTGAAAAAGATATTCCTGAATTGGAAGAATAGATTACCTTTCTATATCTTGTTTCAGTTCGGCGTGTGAAAGCGCCTTTTCTTTTTGCCAACTTTCATTCCAATCCTTACCATGCGGCGGCATGAGCCGCTGTGCCTGTGGATAGGCTTCCTGAATTTTGGCAGCCTGGGCGTTTCCACCCTGGTCGTTATCCTGGGCCAGATACACCGACTTTCCCTCAAGGTACGGTTTGAGCCTGTCCAACGGCATATTGCCGCCTGTGGCGATAACTGACGCTTTTGGATGCAAGGCTTTGAGTGTGAGCGCGTCAATAGCACTTTCTGCGACAATGACGCTTTTATCCCGACCGGGAATAACATAAGGCAAATGTCCTTGCCCTATGGTGCGTTTGAATGGCTGTTCGCCAGTTCCACGAATGAACGCGCCGGAATTTTTATCGCATGGAAAAACACAATTGCTACGCTTGTCGCTGTATATGAGTCCGTGGTTGTGCGCGGTATCAACCAGATTTGCCGGAAGCCCACGCTGACCTACCAGATAGTTTCTGGCGCGCTTCCATGTCTGTGGGCAGGGCTCAGGAATTTGCGGCGACTCTTTGTGCGCTTGTTCAGCAATTTGCGCGGCTTGTTTGGGGGCGGCATCTCGAAGTCTGGCGGTGAGTTCCTGTCTGGCTCTATCCACGCCGAAGGTGTCTGCGAGTTCCTTGACGGCCTGTTTGAGTTGGTTTTGCTGGTAGCCAGAAAGGTGCATTACAAGGTCGATGGCTCCTTTGCCGCCCTTGCCTTCGTTGTTGTCTATCCAGAGGTTTCCGGTGGTAGCGACCTTGCAACCATCCGGTAGTTCAAATTTGCGGGTCTGGTAACTGGGCTTACTATCTTTGGCTTCACGAGCGCCGTAGCATTTCATGAGGACTTCCGGCAAAGCTAGACCACGAACTGATTGCATATCGACCTTGAATCGTTCGTTTTCCTTACTAAGAGCGGCATTCGAATGACGCAAATTTTCCACATCCCGCTTTATCAAAAAGTTCTCCATGGAGAACTTTTTGATGGTCGGTTCTATGCATCTGTTTTGCTCGGTAATGGCGGAAGCGGCTACTTGCTGCGCGAATCCACGTAGAGAATCATCCGAAAGACGCTCCATTTTTCCCGGTAGCGGTGGGATATCCACGGATTTTGCGCGTGGAAGCTGTTCTTTGCTCCCTCTGTCCAGTGCGGTATAAAACTGCTTTACCTCCTGATGGGTTGCCCTACTGCCCTGCAAGCCGCGCTCAAGGCCGAGAGATTCAACTGCTTTAGCGTAGTCGGTTTGCAGTTCCGTCATGGTGTGCCGGGAGCCGCCGAAAAGGGCGCGGCAATTCAGTTTGCTCTTTTCGTCCAGAGGAACCATCACAGCATGAATATGTGGCGTGCTTTCGTCCAGGTGAAGAACAGATTTAATGATGCGGTTGCCATATTTTTCCTGCATCCATTTTTCAGAAGCTTCTTTCCATGCCCAGAGCTTTTCCGGGTCATAGTTCCCGGCCTGAGCGGGGTTGTGTGGCCTGAAATATTCTGGGCTGGCGCTCATGAATATTTCCACGGCAAGCACGGCGTTCTTTCTGATTTTTGGGTCGCCGATGGCTTCTTTAACCGATTCACGGGCATCTTTTTCAGGAGTGCCCACCAGACAAATATTGTCTTGCAGGCGCTCGGCATCGGCATTTGGGGTTTCGCGCTGCCGGAAATTGTGCGCGTCACTCCCGGCAATGTCGCCCCAGGTCTTGAGTTTCTGAATCCGCATAATAGCATAGGCCATGACGCTTACCCTTGATAGACTTCGGCAATACGAGCCTCAATATCTTCACGGCGTTCCGCTGGAATCAGAAGGGTTGCAGACTCCCAAGCAATTTTCCCTTTGCTGTTAGGGGCCGTGGTCACTTGGTACAGGCTGTTTTCAATATCCGGTTCGCTGAAATCTATGCCCTTGTCACGCGAGGTATATTGCTTGGTGGAACCGCAAAACGCGCTCAGGATAAACTGCTCCCCGGTACGGATATTCTGGAAATAGCACTGCAAATTCCACTTCTTTCCCCATACTTTGAAATGGAGCACGGCTTCCGCTGTCATGGCTTCATTTATGAAGGTGTATTCTTGAGGCTCAAGGCCAAGTTCAACCGCGTCTCTGTAGCTGTACGCACGCATCTTTTTCTCCTTTCCTACCAGTTGCATTTTCCGGTCAGGTGCGACAGGATGAGGAATCATCAATGCAACCAGACCGGGCTTTCCCCTTTCGAAGAAAGGCGAACGGCCATTTTGGCTTTGCAAAATGTGGAATGAGTCCACATTTGTCTTTACCGCTTTCAATATTGCCCGAAATGATGCCTGAAATGTAGGTAAGAAATAGAAAGCTCGCGCTACTGGTAACGGTTTGTGCATTGGAAGTTTGTCCAACAAAAATGCTTGTTCCTTGATTGCCTTATATTAAGATCGCCGCTGATATGTAATTAAAACGATATATACCAATTGTATTGAGAAAGCTTTAGATATTAGACAAAGGTACTGGGAATATTATGCATACTCTTCATGATTGTTTGGTTAATAGCCTTGCGCGGCAATTTGTAGAAAAAAATATTACTCTTGAAAAAAAAGACCTTGAAGAAATATTTCATTCAGTTTCAGAAGCAGTGTGCCCTTTACTCGAAAAAGAATTAATGAATGGCGCACGAAAAACTTTTAGGCATAATGAAAAAGAGCTTAAAGGATTCCTAAAAAGGAATAATTTAAGATGGAAAAATGGATTTTCTCTCTTGGGAATATTTATAGAGATTTGTTTAGAGACAGGTTCTGAATATAATACATTATACAGACCTGATGCGGCTGAAACGCAAGATTACGTTTTTGAGGCCATAATCATGAATCATGCTAAGTCATGTTTGATTGCACGCGAAGTTTACTGCTTGCTCACGAATGGATTTTCGGATGGTGCCAATGCGCGATGGCGTTCGCTACATGAATTAGCTGTAATTTCAAACTTTATTAGCGAACATGGACAGGAGTGTGCAAAAAAATATTTAGAACATCAGTATGTTGAGTTGTATTATGAAATGAAAACTGCGAGGAAATATGAATCAAAAAATAACAGGCAAGGGCCATCAGATAAATTATATAAAAAATGCGAAGATATCTACAATGACCTTGTTTCAAAATATGGCAAAGGTTTTAAGAAAAAAGGATACGGTTGGGCCGCAAATTACTTAGCAGGACAAGATGCTAATTTTGCTAACATTGAGTCCTCAGTGAAATTAGATCACTGGAGACCATATTACGGAGATGCTAGTCAGTACTTGCATGGAGGGGCAGCGGGAACTCCAAAACTCGCACTAGAGGAGTGTTCAACCAACATCCTCCTGGTCGGGCAGAGCAATTCTGGGATGGTTGAGCCAGGACATTCAACGGCACTCAGCCTTGCTTTAGCTACAATACCGATTCTTTTGAGAAAACCAATCTCCTTCGACAGCATATTACTCGGAAAGATAATATTAAACATTAGCTCCAAAGTGGGGGAACTCTTTTTTAAAGACTATCAAGCTGCAATGAAAGAGGATTTATCCTGATATGGGTTGACCTTCTGCAAGGAAGTCAGTTTCATCATATGTATCAAAAATCTTCAATATAAACAAATTTGCCCCATGCACTAAATCGGCAACAGGTTGCTCGCAGTTATAAGTTATAGTTTTATTTTCATTATCTTTGCTTGGCTCAAATTCGTCATTATACGCATGTAGAGTTAATAGGATAGACGGCAACGCTGCATTTGATAGCAAATTGACTTTGTGTACCTCATCATCTTTTAAGTGTTTTATGTTGTTTGAACCGTCAATTATTACTTTGAGAAAATGTAGCGCTCCTGCCGACAGGTTTAGTTTGTCTCTAACGGAATCAATCTGTTTTTTCTTTTTTTGATTCGTTGTTTTGCTAAAAATATCTGATATAGAATCAAATGCATTGTGTGAATAAAGCATCATTGACACGTCTATATAAGTTCGCAAAAATAAAATTATAGTCCATGTTTTCAATTTTAATTTTACAAATGAATCTGGTCTTTTTGTGTAATCAGAAATTGTTCCATCAGCATTGAATATTTTTGAATTCTCCTGTCTAAGCTCAGCAATAGCAGCATTTATAATCATGGCTAATGAGCGTAATGTATCCATTTTTTCTTTTGAAGATTCATTGTTCATCACATTTATGATTGATGATAGATCAATTACATTATCCGCAGTGAATTTTATTTTTATATCATCAAGATGAAGGCTGTACATAAATTTTTTGCTTTGCATCTCTGCAGAAGAAAAAGTCCAGTCATCATTGGAAAATACATACATCTTTCTTTGAAATTGTGTTTGATCCATTTTACATACTCACTGTAGTGATATATTTTTCTTTCATTTTTCGCTGTGGATTCAAAAAAACTCTCCACGCTTAGCCCCCGCAAGTCTGTCCACAAGCCGGAACGTCCTCAAGTGGCTATATCTAGCAAGCATTTGAAGCGTCTTATGCCCGGTGATGGATTTTATTTCCATGATATCGAGGTCGGTGTGCTCGAAGAGCCGGGAAGTTCCCTCATGCCGCAAATCGTAAAAGGTTAGCCCTTCAATGCCTGTCTTTTGGCATGTCCTGATGAACGCTTGAGTTATGGAGACATCGGACAGTTTAAATACGCGAGTGTCTTCGCCTCTATCCATTTCTTTCAGTATCGCAACAGCAGCGGGGGAGAGGGGAACCGTGCGCTCTTCACTGTTTTTCGTCTTGGGCAAATAGGCTGTCCTGCGGTCAAGGTCGATATGTTGCCACTTCAAAGAAGCGATTTCGCCGCGCCTCATTGCCGTTTCAATGGCGAACGAGATAATGGGCCGGAGCGAATCAGGGCATTCTGCCAATAGCCGCTCCTCTTCATCCCCTTCAAGCCGTCTAGTGCGTCCGTTGCTGATTTTTGGACGTGGAACCCTGCTCACTGGGTTTCTAAGCGACTCCATGCCCCAGGAAGACGCGGCAAGGTTGAAGACGCGGGAGAGTATCGCCAAGTCAATTCTGACGGTGTTTCCCGCAACGCCCTCGGCTTCGCGCTCCTGAATGAAGTCGGCAATGTCTTTGGAGCGGATAGCCGCCATAAATTTGGAAGCTATTTTCCTTCGCTGTATACCTCTGACTTTTATCGTTTCGAGCTTGGGGTTATTGTACCGGGGAACATATTCCACGATGAAGCGCTCAAGTGCTTCGCTGAGAGTGGTGCTTTCCGCTTCGGCGCGAGAGGTGAATATTCCTCTGTCCATTTCGGTTTCGATGTCACGCGCCCATTTTTCCGCATCACTTTTTGTCGTAAAAGTTTTGCAGGTCACAGGCCAGCCTTTACGCCGGATTCTGGCTTCCCATTGCAGGTCTCCGCGCTTTCGAATGCTTGCCATTTCAGCCCCTCCTTTCATTTTGAGTGGAGCATAAATGGAGCAAAAAGGCAAATGACGCAAAAATGGAGCATCGTTTTGGATGCTCCATTTTTGCGTAAGTACCTGATTCTTTGAAAAATGGCAGAGGGTGGGAGTTGAACCGTATATTAACAGCTTTAAATAAAAGAATATCTCAAAACGTATTGAAAAAATACCGTAAAAAATACCGTTATTTTTCATCGGTAGGGGCTTTGGGCTACTCTATACAATGACGGCAAGCCCGGCAGTGATGAAAGACTCTTCCCTGTTGCGGCGGCTTCACCTTTGCCGGGAAAACTAACTCTGGACGTGAGGGCCCCCACGGTCTTCCAGCGTCAGCTCTGAGCGATTTTTTCAGGCCTGCACCACACCAGCCCGCAAGCCGAAAATTACCCCCTAAAATTTTCCCGAAATTGCGTGCAAAGGGGCACACCCGGTCACGGGCTACGGCGTTCCGAACTTTGCCCCCCTCCCCCATGGGTGAACGAATCGTGCACCCCCCTCTGCCAAGGGGCATAACCGGATTATTCCCCTTCCACGCCTCCATATTCGCCGCCTAAGCCATGCTATCCCGAATCCCGACCAATGGAGCCACCGCCGCGCCAAATAGTCCTAGAAGCCCCGCTAGGCGCAATTCTGAGCTCAGCTATCGGCAACAGTGGAAGGACTCCATTCCTTGGCTCAAGTGTGGAAAGTTATCAACATGACTGTGGATAACAAAAGTCTAGAAAATACATCCATAACATATTGATATTATTAATTCATAGTAAAATAGTAGGAATTGCTGTCTGATCTCAATTCAGGCTTCATTTTTGCCGAAATTGACCACGTATTGACTCTTTTCAACAAGGTGCCTCAACATCATCACTACTGACGTTGGGAGATGAGCCTTGAAATTTGAAGGCTCTGAACAGTGCCCCCAAGGGATAACCGCCGCGAGCCCGTTCAGCTCAAATTTGAGCCCACTTTCAGCTTGTTATTTCAAGGTGTTAATGAGATACTTACACACATGAGATATAGACCTCTTCCCCATATGCCCGGTGGTGAGTACGTCCTTTTTCAAGACTACTCGAGCATTCCGAGCAACCTTATCCTGTGCCGTGTGCTGGCCCGTTGTTCCCACGTCAGGGAAACACTCGACCATATCCGCAAAAGAGCCATTGCGGAACGTTGGCACTACCTGCAACAGGGATTCGCCGAATGTTCCGTCAACAAGAACGTCGTCTGCTCTCTCGACCTTGCCGGGCTCACAGGCCGCCGCCACCAGAGCGTTACCAGAGCCATTGAACGGCGCATGACGCAACGTAGCTACTTCCTGCCTACCAAGAGCCGCTACGTTGCGCCTACAGGCTTGCGCTCCGGCATGTACATCATGAAGCCGGAAGACGCATTTCATGTTCTGGACTTCATGAAGGGAGAAACGGCAAAGGATGCCTACGCTGAATTGCAGGATGCGCTTGTCAGTTGCGGCGTGCTCTGGTTCAAACCCGACCCGTGGACGCCCGGCAAGCAATGGCCTCAATACGACTTCAAGGCGTTCCGGTGGCCGCAATGGGCTGTCGACTACCTAGACAGCCTGTAGCCAATCCCGTACCCTCAAAAACGATGGCATTGAATACCTATTATTAAGCATGGTTACATAGATACTTACACACATTGTATGCAAGCATACTGGACGGTTAGAACTGGTTGCGGCGGATTGCCGTAGCTGGAATCATTGGGGAATTGCTTGTGCCCTGAATCAGGGCAGCCGGAATCGTTGACTTTCCAATGATTGGTAGGTTGTCTTTAGCATAGCCCCGTCATCTCGCATGACGGGGCTTCCTCGTTTCTGCACGAGGTCAACACCTTACACCTTCAAGCTATTGAACATGAAGAAGGCCGCCCGCCCTATGAAGGGGAGACGGCCTTTTTTTGGGGTCGCATCATGCGACTTACCTGCAACTTTTCGTCGCTTGGCAAAAATCATTCATGAGATTGTTTCAAAAAAACGCTGCCCTACCCCTCAAAGTCCGGCAATCCCGCCACAATTCTATTGGTTTCCAAGCTGACGCGGATAATGCGTTTCACGAGGTTGTAGATATAGGTCGGGTCGTTGTGTTCCCTGCACCAGTCGTTGGGGTCGTTACGGATGCCGCTGTCTTTGTCCACCGTGATGGCGTAGCGTTCCATAATCCAGTCCAGTGCGCTTTTGCCGTTCACAACGTAGTCATAGGCGTCCAACGGGATCCCCCTGAACGTAATGTTCCCGTTGTAGATGATGGTTCCCTTTTCGCCTTTCTTGGGAAAGCGCATCTTCTCCACATGGTAATAGGTGAAGTCGTCCAGTTCGCCTTGTGGCTTGCGTTCTTCCTCTACAGGCCACGGCTCCACCTGTTCATAGTCCAGATGCCAGTGGGCCAGTTCCCGGCCTGCCTTGCTGAAGGCCCAAAAGTCCGGGGCCAGCGGCACGCGGGGAAGCATTTTCTTCAAGTCAGCGGCATAGCGTTCTCGATAAACAGGAGAATGCAGTATCCCGTAGACGTAATAGAACAGGTCTTCCTTGCCGATTGTGTCGTCTTCATAGTGCGTCTGAAAATGTTCCAGCGCAGCGTCGGTAATGGCGTCCTTGCGGGTATATTCTTCCGTCACTGGTTTGGGCATGGGCAAGCCCAACTGTTTCGGTTTGCTCTTCTGCGGAATCAGGGAGCCTTGTTCTACAGCCTTGCCCTTGGGTTCATTCTTTTCGTAGTAGTACAGCGGGAAGCATTGACCATTCGCGAATGTTTGAACATCTGGTAAACTATCCACAACTAAACAAGAAAAATCTTTATTTATACCAATACCCGTTACCTGAATAGCCAAATTATTATGGGTGGCAGTAGGAAAAATAGAAGGTTGACGCCCAGGACGCTCATTAAGCATACTATCAAAATACACACATTGCTTTTGAAATGGCCTATACAGAGATTTCACTATATGGTCTTTATAAAAAGAACAAACTATATTTTTATAAAAATATAATTGTAAATTTACAGTCCATTTTATTCTGTGTGCACTTATAGCAATCAAATTATCAACATTTTTTTCGGTATACGATCCAATATATTGGTTGTAACAATCAATCATATCCTTCATTGTAGATGTCAATTGCTCGTTGCTAAAATTATAGCACCACGCATCACGGTTGGTTTTCAATCCGCCAGAACGCATACAGAATATCGCCGTATCCCCATCATTGAGCGGAACAAAGTCGTCAAAGTCTCCGCAACGCTGGTTGATCCAGTCATTGTGTTCGTTGGGATGCAACTGTTCCCACGGCAGAGCGGCATAGTCGGCAAAGGTTTCCAGCTTGTGCAGTTTCTCTTCCCTTGTCAGATAGTCGCCTATATCGTGGTAAAAAATCTGTGCCTTACCCGTGTGTCCCGGTTTCTTGATGAGTAAAGTGATGGCAACAGGGGTACGGGAACCAGCATCAAATACGTTTCCAGCTTCTTTCCTGCGTTGTTCACCTTGTGTCCGGGCATTCCCCCGCAAATTGAAGACATAGACGCTGGAAAACTCTTTTTCCAGTTCATGGCGAAAACCGTCTGCCGTGTTGCTATCCAGCCAATAACCATTGGTGACGAAACAAAGGACGCCCTTGTTGCCGATGCGATCCGAAGCCCAACGGAAGGCTCGGATATAGGAATCATAGAGGCTATTTTTCAGCGTTGCTGTGGAATGGGCTGCATAGGTTGCCGCAATGCGCCTGTCCAGATTCGGATATTTCAGATTCTGGTTGTTGTCGTTGGCGTTGTTCTGCCCCACAGAATAGGGCGGATTGCCGACAATGACGCGGATGTCCCGACGTTTCTGCTCTTCCACACGTTCGGCATTTTCAGGTAGACCAATGTCTATCTTGCCGTCCGTTTCGTTGAGCTGAAAGGTATCCGTCAAACAGATGCCGGGGAACGGCTGATACGGCTTTCCGGTCACGCGGTGATAGGCTTCCTCTATGTTGATCGCCGCAATGTAATAGGCCAGTAACACAATCTCGTTGGCGTGCAGTTCATACCGATATTTCAAGGTCAGCATATCCGGCGGGATGAGTCCGCTTTCCATCATGCGGACGGGGAAGGTCCCGGTACCTGTGAAGGGGTCAAGAATGTGGACGCCCTCATCCTTGAGACGGCAGCCGAAATATTCCTGCAACGCCTTGTCCGCACTGCGGATGATGAAATCCACCACCTCAACAGGCGTGTAGACGATGCCGAGGCGTTCCACCATCTTGGGAAAGGCCGCCTTGAAAAACTTGTCATACAATTCCAGAATGAGCTTCTGCCGGACGGCGGGCTCATCGACGCCTTTGACCCGTTCCCTGATGCTGGCGTAAAAGCCTTCCAGCGCATCGAGGTCTTTTTCCAGAGCCTGCCCTTTCAGTACGTCCAGAATGCCTTGCATGGACTGTGAAACCGGATTGTGTTCCGTAAAGGCGTAACCTTCAAACAGCGCGTCAAAAACGGGTTTGGTAATGACGTGCTGCGCCAGCATTTCAATGGCCTGTTCCCGGTCAATGGACGGATTCAGGTTGCGGCGCAATCCCTCAAGAAAGGTGTCAAAAGCGGCCCGCTGTTCATCGGTAGGCCGTTCCAGCATGGTGCGGATGCGCATCTGATGCCGTTCCGCAATGCTGGCGATGTCCTTTGCCCACGTTTCCCAATATTGCCTGTCCCCGCACTTGTGGACAATCTTTCCGTAAATGGCGTCCTGCCATTCCCCAAACTCCTTTGAAGCCATGGGAAGGAAAAGCCATTCGTTCGGGATGCGATCCTTTTTCTCTTCGCCATCACCGCCAACGCCGATAACCTCCACCACGCCGTTGCTTTTGCCCGTCAGGTCAATCTTGGCAAACTGGTTGTCCAGCCTGTCGTCATGCGCCCGCAACGCATTGAGCACCTGCCACACTGTGCGGTATTTCTTATTGTTGTTCAGGGCGTTTTCCGGGGATGCCCCCATGGCGATGCCGACGGGCAGAATGACATAGCCGTATTTCTTGCCCGGAGCCTTGCGCATGACCCGCCCAACGGACTGCACCACGTCCACAACGGAATCACGCGGATTCAAAAAGATGGCGCAGTCCAGAGCCGGAACGTCCACACCTTCCGAAAGGCACTTGGCATTGGTCAGGATGCGGCACTCGTTTTCTTCACTGGCGGCATTGGCCTTGAGCCAAGACAATTTCTGGTTGCGCTCCACCACGTTCATGGTTCCGTCAACATGTTCGGCGGAAAGCCGGGGCAGCTTGACCTTCTCACCAAGCTCATGGGCAATACGTGAAAATTCCTTGGCAACCAGTTTGGAATGCTTGATGTTCCCGGCAAAGGCCAGCGCGGTACGCATGGGTTTGGGATCGGACTCCACATCCGCCTTGTCGTCTTTGGCAAGCCGCTTGCCAAGCCCCGTCCAACAACCCACAATCTTGACGGCATCGTCAAGGTTCAGTTCGTCCCCGCTGTCTCCGATGCGGGATTGCAGGGTCTGATTGACGTGCTTTTCATCCACCGCAATGATCAACACCTTGTAATCCGAAAGCAGGTCACGCCGCACCGCCTCATCAAAGCGCAAGCGATGGAACAACGGCCCGAACTTCTGGGGATCGTCCATGGAAAAGACTTCCGTTCCGCGTTCCTTTGCTTTCTCTTTGCTGGGTTCGGCATAGATGCGCGGCGTTGCCGTCATGTACAGCCGCTTGTTGCCCCGGATAAAGGCGTTGTCATGCACCTTGACGAAAGCGGAATGGTCTTCACCCTTCGTCGTATACCCTGCCGTGCGATGCGCCTCATCACAGATAATCAGATCAAACGTGAAGCCCGCCGCCGCTTGTGCCTCATGCACCACGTCAATGGACTGGTAGGTGGAAAAAATGACGGTCAAAGCCGCGCCGTCTTGCGTCGTTTCAAAGGCCTTTGCCAGCTTGTGCGGATTAGTGGTGGAAGGATAGGCCATTTCCTCAATCCGCATATCTTCTTCATTGCGGCTTGCCTTGGAATCCGAACAGACGGCAAAACAGCGCAGGGCAACATCCGCATCCGCCGTCCATGCCCGCAAGGTCTGGGAAAGCAGGGAAATGGACGGAACCAGAAACAGCACCGTACCGCCGGGCTTCACCATCTTTTGTGCGATGACAAGGGAGGTGTACGTCTTGCCCGTCCCGCAAGCCATGATGAGCTTGCCCCTGTCGTGCGTCTCAAACCCCTTCAAAACGGCTTCCAGAGCCTCTTGCTGATGCGGGCGCGGCGTCTTCTTCACGGCACTGCGTTTCAGCTCGTCCGGCTTGTCCAGAGAAAAGGCCGTCCAGTCAATGGGAGCCTCTTCAAGGTCTTCCAGCGTAATGAGAGAAGCCGGGATAGTCTGGCCTTCCAACGCATCGGCGGCGTGTTTGGTGAGGGGAGCCGTGGCAACGATAATCCGTTGGGAGAAGCCTCCCTTGCCCGACAACGTAAAGAAGTTCCCGAGATCGCTCATGGCAACCGGGGAATCATAAAACTTACACTGGATGGCGCAGTAGGTTTCCCCTTCCCGGAACTTTGCCACAAGGTCAATTCCGGTATCAGGAAGCGAATAGCCCTGTTCCTTGCGTTCTGGCCAGTCCTTCCAGAGCCATACCCCGGAAAAAAGATTCTGATACTGCGGATCGGCCTTCAGATAGGCGCATATCAGCCGTTCAAAGGCGTCTCCCTTGTCCCGATTGTATTCCTGTTTCCGATATTGCTCCAAAAGCTGGCGTAGCATGGACTTCCCCCTGAGTAATGTAGGAGAAGAAAGCCATAAAAGTACCATCATGGCAAGCAACAAAGACCGCCACCCTACAATGAGGGGAGACGGCCTTTTTTTGGGGTTGCACCCTGCCACCACACCTGCAACCTTGCCTGCCACCTACGCCGCGCCCTGTGCTGTTGCAATGGCCTTCCACCGCTTCCGAGCTCCCTCAAGGTACTGTCTGAGAAATCCCCACGTGATGTATTCCGCCGCCGATCTTCCCCCGGCAAACAGGAAGGGGACTCGATACCGTGCCGTAAACGCTAGGACGCTTTGACAGGCCGCGTGGGGCTTCAACTGGCTCCGGTACTCGCCACGGGCAAGCTCGAGCCAAGAGCCTTCACAGACCACACAGAAGGCATCCAACGCCGCCCCGCGCATCAATTCCCGTTCAAACCGTTCCCGTTCCCTGCCAAGGCACATCACGAGGTCGGGCAAGCTCTTCCGTTCGACCGCGACCTTGTCCTCCAGCCCGGCAAGGGAATAGTCACCCACGCTCAGAGTCCCTTGCTTCGTTGTGGTCTCGTATTTCTCATGCCGGAATTCGAACGGCGTCTGTTCCCGGGTATCGACCACAATCAGCATAGGCCCCCCTTAGCGGCCTCATGCCAGCGTTCAACCCTCGTCATAGGAACGTCGTCTTGCGTGGGTACGGGAGGCATCACGCTTGCCGGATCCGTTGGGGCGGCGGCCAATCCCACAAGCCGCGTCGTCCCGTCTTGGTAGACATGCCGAACATGGCCCCTGTGGATGGTGACGGTGGGCATTTCCCCCGTGCCGGGCATTGACCACGGCTTCCACCAATGGAACTTACGGCACCACCAGCGTGTCATGCCCCGATAGTCGGGACACGCTGGGCAGTCGCTAGGATACTGAGGGCAAGCCGCCGCATCATCAGGTGCCCCCGGTTGCGGCGTCTCCCTCGCTTCGTTCTCGCTTCGAAACGGCATTATGACCTTTGGTTCGTCTTTGGTTCGAAGCGTGGCGCAGGGGGCGTTCTGGCGCGTTTCTTTACACGGCAAAGAGGCTTTCGACTCATTTTGTGAAACAATCTCATGAATGGCCCCTTCAGACGCCGTTTCAGGTTGTTCCGGCATGAGGAAATTCTTTTCCTTGTCGGGGGCAATAGCCGCTTGTCCAAAAAGGGAAAGAAGTATGGTCATCCTTCCCCCCTGTGGGCTCGTATCTCGGCAATGAGTTCCAACACGGTTTCCGGGCTGGACGCTGTGCAGAAATCCCCTATGGCGTCCCCGGCCTCGTACCAGTGCGCACGCTCAGGCCGCCGCACCCACAACTTGAGGACGTTCGCCCGGTGGGTCATGGGCGTGATGCGCCATTCCTTCATGCGCCCGCTGGCGGCTATGGCCTTGGCCTCCAAGATAGACAACAGATAGTCAGGCATCATTCGTCACCCCCTGAGAAAATGACTTGAGTCAGGACTTTTTGACTGTCCAAAGTGTCCAAACTGTCCAATCGTGGCTTGTATCAACGCTTTTCGGATTGGACACTTCGATTTTAGCAGAGTGTCCAAAGTGTCCAACTGTCCAAAGACGCGGCTTGCCCATTGGGGATGTTTTGGACAGTTCTGTCCATTGGACACTTTCATTTTTGCAAACTGTCCAACCGAAAACCGTTGATGCGCCTTGCAATTGGACAGTTTGGACAGTTTGGACAGTGTTTCCGGATATGACTTGATTACGCTCATTGTTCCGCATCCTCGTTTTCGGGAAGCATGACGACGAAACAATCTTGAAGGCCCATCCCCGGCAACGTTCTACGGGCCTTGAAACGTCCTGGACGTTCGAGGCACAACCATCCGGCATTGGTCAGAACCCTTGCGGCCCGCCGTTCAGAGTACCCTTTGACCACTTCGGACTTGAAGGATTCTGGAAGGATCGCATATTCAATCCCGGAACCTGTCGCACGCCGGAACCCCACGCGGTTGATGCACGTTGCGGCGGGGTTGTCCATGTCTTGGAAGCGGGATGCTCCATGCTGTTCGATGAACAGGCGCACGGCGGAGAGAATCGCCGCATCTTCCCCGGCCCCGGCCCCGCCGCGCACCGCCAGCCAGTCGTTGAAGCATGAGACTGTGGCGTTCCAAACGTCCATGTCTTCGGGCAACACGCCCGCATCGCAGGCAACCTTTCCGGCATAGGCCACAAGGCAGAACCGCCGCGCCACGCGCCGCACCTGTTCCGTCGCATCCGGCGGGCAAATCTGGTCAACTCCTATAGAAAGGATTTCCCCCACGCCGTCGGCAATGTCCTGCCTGTTATCGGTCAGCCATTGCAGGAAGGCGCGCCCGGCATGTCCGTAGTGCTGGCCCGCAAGTTCCTTAAGGCGGTTGGACAAGGCCCCGGCGTCATGGAGGCCGTGCAGTTCGGAGAGCATCCCGGCATCGGTAGGAATGCCCACGAAGCGGACTTCCTGCCCCGCACGCGCCTTGATGCCCTTCTCAGAGAGCTTTTCCGCGAAGCCGATTTCCCCGGATGACAGGAACAGCAGACGCCACGTGTGGGACTTGCGGAGAGCCGAATCCTTGCCGGATCGCGTCTTGCCCATTCCATTTGCTATCAGATAGCCGCACTCGGAAAGGACGTTGGCGGAAACCTGCCCCACCTCGTCGAGAATGAGCAGGTTGTCATTGTGCAGGACACAGACGCCCTCAAGTCCGTTGTCCGTCGCCCGCCACGGCCTCACATGGGAAGGCCCGCCCCACACGGACGCCGCCACCTGTAGGCCCGTCGTCTTTCCGCAGGAGCTTCCCCCCTCAAAGGAGAAGCCGCCGCCCTCTACATCGGCCAGACGCAGGAGAGGCCCCGCGAACGCCGCGCACAGTGCGAAGACAAGCCGCGTATTGCCCACGCACAGCCGCGCAAGCTCCGCCCATGCCTCTTCATCCCCGGCAACGGTATAAAGGCCCTCGTGCCCCGCGCTTTGAAGAACAAGCGCGCCCTCATCCGCGCCGTAGACTGTATCCGGCATGACATAAGCCGAACCGTGCCAGCCCACCCGCGCCGTGCAGGTAACGAACTTGGTTGTCTGCAACTCCTGAATGAAGACGGCAAAGGCATTGGCCTTGCCCCGGCGGATGGAATAGCCCTGATACGCCAGCGCCGCCGCCCAATCGTTCCCCTGACGCTGCAACACATCATCAGGGAGAGCGTAGCGGTGTTCCTTCCCGGCGGGGTCAAACCATTGCAGGAGCGTTCCCCAGTTGTCGGAACCTACGCTTTTCGTCCGTCCCAGAATGCGGAGCGGCGGGGCAATCCGCACGGGCTCGAAGTCTTCCCCGCGCTTCTCGTCCCGATACAGTCCGGGGTTCTTCCCGCCTTGAATGACGCGGTAGCCTTCCGGGTACTTCACGCAGGGGTCTTCCCGCCGCGCCGCATCCACCGCTTGCCGGACGGCCTCAAGGCTTCGGCGCGTGTGCAGGTCGTTGAAGTCGGTTGCGCGTCCCTCATGTGCGGGGCAGATCGCAAGTTTCCCCCCGATGGATGCGGCGGCCTTGCTTGCGGCCTCGACTCCTGGGTTCCACGGCGTGCCGTCAGGCTTGCGCGTCTCCACGTCATTATCGGCGCACATGATGATCTCCCGATCGGGGTATTGCTTCCGCGCCAGCTTCGCCACGGCTTCAAGGTTTCCGGCATTGAAGGCCACCAGCACGGCATAGCCCGTGGACAGGCGCAAAGTTGCGCTCGTTGCGTAGCCCTCGGCAATCAGCAAAGGCCCATCCTCCCCACCATCCTTTGCCGGAATGGGGAAATACCCGCCCGCCGTCTTGCCCCTAGACAGGAACCGCTTGGAGCCGTCCCCGGCAATGAACTGAAGGGATTGGAGCTTGCCCCTATCCCCCATCACCGGAATGAGCAACACGCCTTCCCGGTCCATTCTCAAGCCGTAAGAAGGCACTTCCTTCCGTTGCAGGTACAGGTGGTCATCCGTTGCGGCGTGTGCTGCCTCCCAGAGCTTTCCGGCAAGTTCGGCGGCCTTTGCCCAACGTTCTGCCTGTTCCTTGGCGGCGGCTTCCTTGGCTTCGGCAATACGGGCTTTCAGGGCTTCACGTTCGGCGGTGGTCATGTCCTTGCCGGACTTCCCGCACCATGAGCCCTCATCCCCGGTTCGCCAGTTTTTCCACCAGATAGAGGCCGGAGCGTCCAGAAACGCCTTGTACGCCCCGTCTGTACCTCTGGGCTTGTCCAACACGCCGCAACGGTGCAGCAACCCATCCGCCTCCACGCGTTCGACTACAAGGCCAGCATCCCGGAGCTTATCAGCGAAGGTAGTAAGGATATTATTCATCCGCACCCCCAGCGCTGGGGTTCCATTCGGGGGCGTCGCTAAGGGGAGATGTGAACGGTACTTTAGAGGCTCCAGAGACCACATCCAGCTTGTCACGTAGCAGATTAAAGACCAAATTGAGCCCGTAGGCGGAATCACCGTCAAATGCGTCATCTCCGCTCAAAATGGCACTTGTGGCCTTTTGAAGGAGCTTAATTAAGCATTCCGCCTGCAACAACGCATCGTCATCACTGTAGTGCCGCATTGACAAGGGGAGAGACTCGGCCTTCACACGCACGCTCTTGTTGCTCTGGCTCATTACAGCACCTCCACAAAGTAGAGGACGGGCAAGGCCAGCAATGCCCCAAGGACGGCGGTTGCGGCGGTGCGCACGGCAAAGGTGGAGAGCAGGGAAAGGAGACGGTGACGCAACCGCAGGTAGCGGCTGGAAAGGAAGAATCGGAACATGGAACACCACCTTGATTTTGTTAATTGGCCTTCCGCAGGACGCAAAAAAGGCCGGGAGCTAACAACCGTCAAGGAACGGCGGGCATATTCCCCTTTGCAGGGTATTGTATTAGCCCACTCCCGGCCTGAAATGACCGAATAGACGCCGTACTTTTTCAGTGTACGGACGCCAAAAAAAGAACCACGCTTAAGGTGCTGGCAAACCTTCCTTGAGGAGTTGTTAGGCTCCACGCGCAGAATGCCGAAACTGCCCGGCAAGGTCAAGAGGCTACGCATCACGGTGCCCCCCTTCCGGCTCTTGCCTGCACTCGTGAACCCCGCACGCCTCAAGCCATTGTCCATCACGTCCGCACTGGTGGCGGAACTTGGTCTTGCTGAACCGGACGATGCGGAAATAGGGGCAGTTGGCACATGGCACGCAACCAGAAAAGCCTTGCCCGGCGAGGGGAAAACGGGTAGTATTCATCCCGTCATCCATGACATTGACATTTCGTTTTTTGCCCTGCGGATTGCTCCCCGTGGGGCTTTTCTTTTTGGTCATGATTACGCCTCCCCACCTTCGGTAAGGAAACGCTCAATATCCGCCCGCATCCACACCGTACAGCGTGGGGACAAACGCTTGCCCTTGGGGAGACGGCCTTCCTTCACCCAACGCCAAAATGTTGAAACTGCAACACCAAGAAACATCGCCGCGTCATGGGCACGCATGGCCCCCTGATTCATTGTGGGATTCTGTTGCATGAAAAAAGCTCCTTGTAGATGGTTGAATCTACATGGAGCTTAGGCGGTTATGTGGGGCAGGACACAAGGAGGACAAGGCAGGACATTTTTCCCTGCATGGCAGGACATACCTAGGACACGCCTAGTAACCGTTGGACATATTTCACTCTTGCCGAATTTGATACGTATGGGGTGGCATGGAGCAATGCCCCTATTTGCGGAATACTGACCCCGGACGTTTTAAGGTGTTTGGCGATCTCCTCATCCTTCTTCCCCTCTCCACGCATTTGGAGCACGATAGAACAGAGGCCATGCCCGTCCCGGCAAGATGTAGATTGCTCTTTGGCTTTGATCGCCCGCTGTTCCGCTTCATCGGCACGGCGGGTTGCCTCTTCAAGTTGTGCTTCAAGTTCAATGATGCGCTTTACGTCTTTGTTACATTCAGATTCATATAGTGCATGAGAATAGGGAGATTGTTTTATTCCTAAAATATATTCCTTCGCCAAACTTCGGGCTGCATAGTAGTTGGTTTCTAATGTTTTATGTGTATCATACGTATCTTCAAAAAATATCATAGCAAGCGAACAGATACATATATTTCCTAAGCAAGTAAATATATGTTTATGATTGAGATATATGTTATATATGGATATTAAAATTATTATAATAAATAATATGTTGGATATAATAACAATATGTTTTATGGATGGATGTATTTTTACTGTTTGATATGAAGTTTTTAAACTTAGATAATATAGCAATGCAGTTATTAAAATTAAAATTACAATATTCATATCTTCCTCAAAAACTAATTGCTGCGGCGGCTATTCCCCCGCTCTCAGGCTGTCCAGATAGTCGGCCCATTCCTGCATCATCTTCCGCCGTTCCGGGATATATTGAGCGTGGTTGTAGGCCGCTCGAATGGCATCTTTGTTGCTGTGGGAAAGTTGTGTTTCTATTACATCCGGGCGGTATTTTCCGCTTTCGTTGAGCAGGGTTGATGCCGTGGCACGCAGCCCGTGAATGCAGATTTCTTCCTTGGAATAACCAATCTGTATCAATGTTTTTCGTAACCCCTCGGCTGTGATGAAGCCGCTCTTTCCCCCAGAGGGGAACAGAAACGGCCCCGAACTGATTTTTTTCAGTTCCCGGAGCTTTCCCTCTACTTGCCGGGCAAGAGGCACTTCATGGGCGCGCTTCATCTTCATTCGTTCAGCCGGGACGTGCCACATGGCCCCGTCGAGATCGATTTCCTCCCACCGTGCCCCACGCAATTCTTGCGAACGCAGGAAGGTATACGGGACAAGCCAGAGAGCGCAGGCCATGCCGGGAGAGAAGCGAAAGCGCGATGCGTCAATGCGCCGCAGCAGTTCCCCCACTGCATCCGGGGAGGTGAGCGCCGCCCGGTGCTTTTTCTGTGAAACGGGCTTCAATACGTCCACGAGGTCAGCAGACAAATTTTCTTTGGTGTACTGCATCTGACGGGCAAACTTGCACACCTGCCCAATAATTTGCGCCACGCGGCGGGGCATATCGGAACGGCCCTTGTCTTCAATCGTGCGGACGATGGAAACGAGATCGGAAAATTCAATCTTCGATAGGCTCTTGTTGCCGATGAAGGGGAAGACATGCTTTTCCAGCCTCGCCAGCTTTAACCTCCTAGACGACTCGGCAAGATCGATAGTGCGCACTTCCCACCATTCGCGGGATACGGCCTCAAACGTCAAAGCCTGTTCCCGTTCTTCAATGGCGGCTTGCACTTTCACCCGTTTCTTTTCCGCGCTAGGGTCTATCCCGGTTGCAATCATCGTCTTTGCAGCGTCGCGGCGTGCTCGTGCATCCTTCAAGCCTACAGCCGGATATTTTCCCACGCTCAACGTCTTGCGCTTCCCCTCAAAAGTGTAATCCATGCGCCAGAGCTTCCCACCTGCTGGCGAAAGGAAGAGGTACAGGCCGCCCTCGTCATGGTGTTTCGCCTTGTCCCCCTTTTTGAGATTTCGCAGATATACGTCTGATAGTGGCATGACGGTATTCCCTCTGACGGTATTTTTCCGGCAACGGTATTATGCCGCCGCTTGATACCGTAAAAAATACCGTCCAAATTGCGGTATGTCTATAGGTCAAATGGGACTACCTGAGAGCGTATATATTAGATAAACTAAAGTCCCGTAAGGCTTTTTAGACTTTACGGGACGTTGTGAGACTCTTGTTTGGCGGAGAGGGTGGGATTCGAACCCACGTACCAGCTCATCACCGGTAACTCGATTTCGAGTCGAGCGCGTTACGGCCGCTTCGCTACCTCTCCGTCCAGCGAAAGACTTTAGCGGATCATGGCACAAAGAGCAAGAGGGGGTGAACCAAAATCCCTTGTCCTCGCTTCTGGAAGGGGAGTTTCTTCACATGGGCCCACAGAGAAATCCTTTTCTTTTGGAATGGCCGCTGATAGTTTCCGGGCATGACACCTTCATCTTTTCATGACGCCTCAGCCCCTACGGAATGGGTTGTGATCCGCCTGAGCGCCCTCGGCGATGTTGCCTTGACCACTGGAGTTCTCGAATACTGGCACCGCACGCGCGGGTGGACGTTCACGGTCATCACTCGTGAGGCGTTTGCCCCTGTTTTGGAAAGGCACCCGGCTGTGCGTTCCATTGTTGGGCTCGCCAAGGAGGATTTGAGATTTCCGCGGCAGCTTGGCGTTTTCCGCGATCTGGCGGAAGCCCACGCAGGGCAGGGGTTGCTCGATCTGCATGGCACCCTGCGTACCCGTTTGCTTTCCCTATTATGGAAAGGGCCTGTAAAACGCTATCGCAAACTTGGCCTTGAGCGTCGTTTATTCCTGCGGAGCAAAGGGCGGCTGTTCCGGAATGAACTCAGGCTATGGAACGTCCCGCAGCGTTATGCCCTTGCCGTGGAGGCTACGCCTCCTCCCCGTGCCGCGCTTTTGCCCCACATTTGGCTTTCCGATGAGGAGATTAGGCAAGGACAACGCCTGCTGGAACAGCTTCCGGATAAGGCGGGCACTCCTCCCATAGCCTTGCATCCGTATGCCACGCACCCTGATAAGGCATGGAAAGAGGCATACTGGCGTCAGCTCGTGGAGCTTTTCGAGTCGCGCGGCATACCGTGGATCGTCATTGGCCGTGGCAACGGCATGGAGGGGATTCCCGCATCCCGCAATTTTACCAATCGCACATCCCTACGTGAGACATGCGCGTTGTTGAAGTCCTCTTCCCTATTGATCACGGGAGATTCCGGCCCGATGCATCTCGCGGGGGCGGTCGGCACGCCCGTTTTGGCGCTGTTTGGGCCCACGACGGAAGAATGGGGCTTTTTCCCGGCGGGGCCGAAGGATCGGGTTCTTGAGTCGCAGCTGGATTGTCGCCCCTGTACGCTGCACGGCAAGAAGCACTGTGATCGCAACCATGCGTGTATGCAGTCCATTACTCCGGAACAGGTGATGCGGGCGTTGGATGAATGAAAGATTGGAGGGGGAAGGGCTTTCTTCAGAAAGCCCTCCCCGCCCCCTCCGATTCTTTCTCTACTCGGCCTTGGCGTGCAGCACGTGCACGGCACAACCCAGTCACGGGTCAAAGGCGCGGATAAGCCGCGCTATGTTGACGGGATTCTCAATGTCCGGCACGGGCACGCCGATGAGGGCTTCCTCAAGAGCGCCGCGCATACCGGTGTCGTTGCGGGGAGCGCAGTTCCAAAGGGTCGCGGACACGATCTGATAGTTGTCGATCTTGCCGTTGCGGACCTTGGTGAAATGCATCAGCGAACCGCGAGGCGCCTCGGTGAAGCCGAACCCTTCGGAATCCTTCATCACCGGCATGGAGAACGTCTCCTCGTCGGGACGCACTTCCTTAAGGAAGCGCTCGACGACGTCCAGCATGAGGTAGGATTCCTCGGCGCGGGCCACGTGACGGCCAAGCAGCGAGAAGGCGAGGTCTTCGCCCATGTCGCGGAAGTTCTTCACGTCGAGGCCGAAATATTCCTTGAACAGCTTCTGGCCGATGGGCGAAATGGGCTTGTTGTTCACCCACATACGCGCCAGCGGGCCGACTTCCATGGGCTTCCCGTTGTACAGGGGGGCCTTCACGAAGCTGTACGCGCCCTTCTTGTCCACTTCGAGGACATTCTCGCCCTTGGTAAAGGGCTTGCCCGAGGTGGAGTCGGCGAACCACGAGAACTTGACGTCCTCGGTCACCCGCTTCACGTCGAAGGGCATGTCCTTGCCGTCCTGATAGGCACCGGCCTTGAACACGAATTCCTTGCCCTCGTCGTCCAGTGGGAACACGCCCACGCACAGAGCGTTGCGGTAGCCCTGCCCGAACGCTCCGAGATCCTTGTACTGGCTGCCGACGAGATACACCACGGGGAGGTACTTTTCTTCGACGAACTTGCGGACCTTCTTGAAACGGGCCGCGTATTCGACGAGCTTTTCCTTCGTGGGGATCTCAGCGGCGCCGCCGGCAAGGATGCCGTGCACGTGAGGCATACGGCCGCCGAAAAGCGCGACCATCTCATGGCACACGGCGCGCACTTCCAGCGCCTCGACGTACTGGTCGACGCCCACGGCGTTGATGGCCGGGGGAAGGCGCAGATCGGGCTTGGCGTAGCGCGGCATGAACGGGGCGGTGTCCGGCCCCTGGATGAAATCCTGGCCCGCCAGATGGTAAAAATGCAGGATGTGCGACTGGAGGTAGTTCGCACCGAGGATCAGGTTACGGGTGGCGCGGCCGTTGCTCGGAACCGCGGTGCCGCTGGCTTTTTCCAGCGCGATGCTGGCGGCGGTGGCATGGGCGGTGGGGCACACGCCGCAGATGCGCTGCACGATCTGGGCGGCGTCGCGCGGATGACGCCCGCGCAGGATGGATTCGAAACCACGGTACATGCCGCCGGTCAGTTTCGCATCGACGACTTTGCCGTTTTCAACCACGACCTCGGCCTTGAGATGGCCTTCGATACGGGTCACCGGATCGATGGCGATCGTGGTTTTCGTCTGGGTAGCTTCTGCCATAAAGTGGCTCCTCAAAAGCGACTGGAACGGGAAACCCCGTTCAGAGTGTCAGATAAGCGCAACCCCGGAGGATTGCCGCCTCCCGGCCGGAAAACGGCCTAGTTGACGTAGAAGGGGGACTGCCCGTCGGGGAAGGTCGGGGAGGTGCAGCCGATGCACGTGGCGTTGTTGACGCACCAGTTGACCCCGTTGTTCCATTTGCGCTCGAAGGAGTCGCAGGCGCTCCGGGGGCCCTTGCAGCCCATGCTGAAACGGCAGCCGTCCTTGTCGCTCATGGTCTTGACCATGTGCCCGGCTTCAAATGCGCTCAGGTGGGGACAGTTCATGTGCACGTTCTTGTAGAACGCCTTCGGGCGGCCGTTGGCGTCGAGCCCCTGCTTGACCAGCAGGCCGAGCGTGTTGGTGGCGAGAGCCTGAAGGCCGAGGCCGATGGTGCCCACGATCCAGTCGGGATGCGGAGGGCAACCGGGGATGTTGATGACGGGGGCGGGGATGCCTTCCTTTTTGAGGAACGCGGAAACGCCCATGGCGCCGGTCTCGTTGCCCTTCCCGGCGGGAATGCCGCCGTAGGCCGCGCAGGTGCCCACGGCGAGCACGGCGGCGGCGTTGGCGGCCAGCACCTTGGTCACTTCGGTCATGGTCACTTCATGGTGGTTGGCTTCCGCCACCACGCAGCACTTGCCGTCATGCGCCACGGGCACGGCACCCTCAACGGCGAAGATGAACTTGCCCTTGAACTTTTCGGCGACGCGCATCATATGCTCATACGCGCCCTCGCCTTCAGCGGCCATGACGGTGGGATGGAATTCAAGGCTGATGATTTTGAGCAGCACGTCGGCGATGCTCGGGTGCGTGCTGTTCAGCAGCGTGACCGAACAGCCCGTGCACCCCTGCCCCTGAACCCAGAAAACGGGAGGACGTTCGCCGGTGAGCGTTTGGGCAAAGGCCTCGTGGATGGCGGGGTGAAACATTTGGGAAACCCCGAACCCGGCCACCGTGCCCGAACACAGTTTGACGAAATCTCGTCTGGAAAGAGCCATTCCTGCCTCCTTGATAAAGGCATGTTGATACGATGGATAGCGAGGGATGCTGCACAACGCGCGCTCTGAGGACGGACAGAATGCGGCCTACAGCAAAAGATTATAATCGTATTATACAGAGGCCGGAATTGTGTCAATCAAAACAGGGTAAAACGTGCCACTTATCTTTTTCCCGTAACACGATTAAGACTGCAACCATGCAACATCACCAACAATGTGCGTTTTAGAACAAGCTTATCAGGCCGCATGGCATAAGAAACCACGGGCTGCCGCGCCACTGCGGCAACCCCGTGTTCCACTGCGTTCCTCCCGCACAATCCGCCGCTACAGATTTTTTCCGCCCCGTGCCGCCCGCTCCGGGCCGTGGTGCGCCTTGCGATCGGCAAAATGTTTCCGGCTGGCCGCAAAGATCAGGCTCGCCACGACCAGCGTGCACATTTCCGCCAACGGTATGGCTACGTAAATACCCACATTGCCGAACAGTTGCGGCAACAGCCACAGGAAGCCCACCGGAAAAAGCAAGCTGCGCATGAGAGCCACCGCAGCGGACGCCGCAGCCATATGCAGCGCCGTGAAGAAACTCGCCAGAGCCATGTTCAGGCCGCTGAACAAAAAAGCCAGCTTGAACCAGTCGATGAACTCCAGCGTCACCGCCACCACTTTCTCCTCACCGGGCAGGAAGATTTTCAACAGCATTTCCGGATACAGCGCGAACAGACCATACAGCATGAGCCCGATGCCGAAGACCATGCCCAAGGCAAGCCCGAGGAATTGGCGGGCGCGGGCGAAGTTCCTGGCCCCGAAATTGGCGCTTACCAGAGGAGACAGGGAGTCACTGATGGCGTAGGACACGGAGGCCCCAAACCATGCGGCATAGTTGATGATAGTAAACGCAGCCACACCGTATGAGCCGATCCGGGCAAGCAAAATCCAGTTGATGAACAAGATCACCAGTCCGATCGACGTCTCGTTGATCAATTCGGAAACGCCGTTCCAGCAAGCCTGCCCGACCTCCTTCCACGCGCCAATCGCACGGGTAAAACGGCACTTCGCCTCAGGAGTGAAAAAGTGCAGGCACAAAACCCCCGTCGTGATGGTATAGGCAATGCCGGTAGCATAGGCCGCACCCTCGACGCCCATGCCAAACACGGGGATAAAGACGGCGTCCAGAACAATGTTGATGAGCGCGCTCAGCATGAGCCCCACGGAAGCCAGAGCGGGTTTCCCGTTCACGCGGACGAAATACGAGAGCGCCAGGCCGCAAGGGATCATCGGCCCGAAAAACATCAAGCCGCGCAAATAGGCTTCGGCGGGCCCCCTCAGCTCTTCATCCGCCCCGAGAAAGCGCACCAGTTCGCCGCTGAACAGCAGCATCCCCGCCGACGCGGCTAGACCGACAAGCAGCAGGGAGAGCATCGTTTTGGTGAAAATCGCGGAAGCCGCTTCCGGCCTCTTCTCGCCAAGATATTTCCCGGCCCGGACTGCCCCACCCGACGCAAGCATGACGCCCACCCCGAAAAACAAGGAAAACATCGGCATGACAAGGTTGAGGGCCGCCAAAGACATCGCCCCGACATAGCGGCCGACGAAGAAGCCGTCCACTATGGCCGCCGAAGACTGGAGCAGCATGGCCAGCGTCCACGGGATGCAGTAACGCAAAAAGGTCCGCACCAAAGGGCCGTGGAGCATGAGATCCAATCCGTGCATAAACTTCCTTCAAAGAGAAAAAGATTGCGGCATGTCGAATTCCGGAGAGTGGAGCCCCTGCAGGAAAGGATGCCCTCCCCCTCCAAAACGTTCCGACGCCGGAGACACCGTACAGCAAGAAGCCCGTTCCGCTATGAGGCAGCTTATCCGGCTCCCCATTGCCCCATGAAGGGAACAAAGGGGTTATCCGAGGCTGTCCGCTCCCTCTGCGGCGATATGTGCCTTGCAAAGGCTCAAGCTATTTTCCGAATACGCCATTTTTTACGGGACAGAAACCGTGCCATGCCCTGAGAGCGACATGGCACGCTTCATTAGTACGTACAAGGATTATCCTTACACGGACTAATTGGCAAGAAAAATTTCTCTGCGCCAAGATAAAAGATGCCAGCCCATAAAAAAGCCTCCGGTGTACACACGGAGGCCCTCTCTCAAAACATGCCCGTCCCGGCACAGCGTCAGGCTATGCCGTAACGCACCATATACCAAAGCGTCTTGACGTATTCCGAAAAAATATACCCCATCTCATAGATGCGGAACCGTGCCGTGAATGTTGCCCCCGCATAGACCGGGTGCACCCCGAACGTCACTTCGGGCCAGACGTCCCGGAACACCGCAAGCGCCCGCCTGCTGTGGAACCAGCTCGTCACCAGCATGACGGAACGGGGATGCGAGGCTTCCAACGCCTTTTTGGTCAGAACGGCGTTTTCATACGTGCTGCGGGATTGGCTCTCACAGGCCGCATCCGGCACTCCCGCCATGCCGAGCCGCCGGACGATAAGCCCACCGTCGCCGGAGCCCGTCACAAAGACTTTCGGGGCAACGCCCTGATGATACAGCTCCGCCGCACCGATCACGCGCTGCCCGGATTCACCTCCGAGCACTACAATGACATCCGCATGTTCCAACGGCACGTCAACATGCAGCCACGCTTCCGCCCGCCAGATCAGCACAGCCCCGATCAGCAAAGCGGCGATCGCCAGCTTGCCGATCGCCCCATACCATCCCTGCCCCATCCCCCGCTCTCCGCCGAGCTCCGGATATGCCTTTCCTTTCCCAAACATGCTCCCCCACAAAAAACAGCCCCCATCCAGCCCATACCGCTCCCCTTGAACAGGGGATCGATAACGACAAACGTCTTTGGAGGAGAGGGGGAAGGTTGAGGGGAGAGGCCCCCTTCCGGAAAAAGGTTCCCCTCCCAATGCAATCTTCATCAGCCCGGCCGCAATCAGTCTCCGGCCTTGAGCTGTTCCCAATACTTTTCGTACAGTTCGCGGGCTTTGCCCACGTTGACGGTCACTTCACCCTTGGCGAGCTCTTCCGGATCCAGCACAATGACCTTGCTCTCGGCGTATTCGGGCTCAAGGATCTTCTCGGCGGCCTTGTTCGGCGTGGAGTAGTTGAACTCTTCCACGCACAGCTTGGCGACCTCGGGACGCATCAGGTAACTGATGAACTTGTAGGCGTTTTCCTTGTGCTCGGCCCCGGCGGGGATGGCGAAGTTGTCGAGCCAGATCAGCATCCCCTCTTCGGGCACGATGAATTCGAGGTCGGGGTTTTCCTGCATGGCGATGAAGGCGTCGCCGTTCCACGCCAGCCCGGCCACCACTTCCTCGCTGATGAAGGCCTGCTTGGTGGCGGTCACGTCGAACACGCGCACGGACGGCTTGAGGGCCTTCAGCCACTCGTAGGCGGCCTTGATCTCGTCGGGGTTGGTGCTGTTGATGGAGTAGCCGCACGCCTTCAAGCCCACGCCGAACGTATCGCGCAGGTCATCGGAAAGCAGCACCCTGCCCTTGAATTCGGGCCGGGCGAGATCCTTCCAGCTCTTGATGGTGGAGACGTCCACGGCCTTCTTGTTCACGAGCAGCCCCACCGTGCCCCACATATAGGGGATGGTCAGGGCATTGCCCCTGTCGAAAGGCTGATTCAGCGAGGCGGGATCAAGGTTGCCGAGGCCCTTGATCTTGCTCTTGTCCAGCTTGGCGAGCAGGTTGTCCTGCGCCATCACTTCCACGAAGTATCCGGAAGGGACGACCAGATCATACCCTTTGGCCCCGAGCAGTTTGAGCTTCGCGTACATGGCCTCGTTGGATTCATAGGTGGAAAGCACCACCTTGATGCCTGTCTCTTTCGTGAAGCCATTGACGACTTCCTGCGGAATGTATTCCGACCAGCTGAACACGTTCAGTTCCTTCGCCTCTTCCGCAAAAGCCGGAGAAGCGGCGATCAGCAGCGCGACAAGCGCAACGAGGAGTTTTTTCACGCGAGTTCCTTATAAAGCTGAAGGTACTTAGGAATGTGGGGGAGGGGAGAGGGAACCTTTCTGAAGAAAGGCTTCCTCTCCCCTCCCCCACGCCCCACCTCTCTCCCTCCCAAGACTTTCGTCTTTTGGGACGGGGCGGCGAGGAGGCCATGCCTGAAAGGATAAGCATCTTCCCGAGAAAAGAAAACAGGCCGCGCAACGGAACTCCCGCCGCACGGCCCGCATGTCCGCCGTATCTTTCGAACAGGGATTCAATAAACACAAAAGTCTTTGGAAAGGGAGGGATGGGGTTTGGGAAAGGGAGGGAAAACTTTTCTTCAGAAAAGTTTTCCCTCCCTTTCCCAATGCGTTTCATCAACCCTGCTTCCTCAAACTTTTTCTGGGCCGCGAGAGGCAGAAGGCCAGCACGACGAGGGCGATGGTCACGCAGAACATGATGGCGGAAAGCGCGTTGATGTCCGGCTTCACGCCGAGCCGCACCATTGAGTAGATGCGCAGGGGCAGCACCTCAAACGTCGGCCCGGCCACAAAAAAGCTGATCAGCACGTCGTCCATCGACAGCGTGAACGCCAAGAGCCACCCCGCGACCACGGCGGGCATGATCACCGGCAGGATCACATAGCGGAACGCCTGCGCCTCGGTAGCCCCGAGATCGCGGGCGGCCTCCACCAGGTGCTCGTCGAATTCGGCCAAGCGCGCCAAAACGGTCAGGGCCACGAAAGGCAGGCCGAGCGTCGTATGGGCGATGAGCATGGAAACGAACCCGAGCGGCAGTTTCACGCTGATGAAAAAGATGAGCAGCGAAATCCCCATGACCATCTCCGGCGAGACGGTCAGGACGTACAGGGAGGCGTGCAGGAGCTGGCGTCCGGGGAATTCCGTGCGCTTGAGGCACAGCGCGGCGAGCACCCCGAGCAGCGTCGCCAGCGAGGCCGCCAGAGCCGCCACGGAAAGCGTGTTCACCACCGCGTCAATCAGCGCCGCATTGCCGAAAAGCTGGCTGTACCACTTGAGCGTGAACCCTTTCCACGCCGACGTGTACTTGGCGGCGTTGAAGGAATACGCGATCACCACAAAGATGGGCAAGAACAGGAACGCATACACGATCCAGAGCCACAGTTTGCCGAGTTTCCGCATCATCACGCCACCTCGTCCATGCGGTCGCGCGAGGCGACCTTGCGGTTGGCCATCCGGTACACCGCGATGAGCAGGGCCAGCAGCAGCGTCAGAATGGTGCTCGCCGCCGCGCCGAGCGGCCAGTCGCGGGCCACCATGAACTGGTTCTTGATGAAGTTGCCGATGAGCATACTCTTGGCCCCGCCGAGGATTTCAGGGATATAGAACGCCCCGAGCGAAGGCAGGAAAACGAGCATCGAGCCCGCGATGATGCCGGGCAGGGTCAGCGGGAACGTGACGTGCCAGAACGACTGGAAGCCGCTGGCCCCGAGATCCCGGGCCGCGTCGAGCAGGCGGCTGTCCAGCTTTTCGATGGATGCGTACAGCGGCAAAACCATGAACGGCAGGAACGTGTACAGGATGCCCATGAACACCGCGAAATCGCCGTACATGAAGGACACGGGCTGTTCCGTAACCCCGAGCCACATCAGCAGCGTGCTGATGAGCCCGTTGGCCTTGAGGATCAGGATGAGCGCATAGGTACGGATAAGCGAGTTCGTCCAGAACGGGATGATGACCAGCAGGAGCAGCCACGGCTTCATCTTGGCGCTGGCCCGGGCGATCCGGTAGGCGAACGGATAGCCCACCAGCAGGCACGCCAGCGTGCTCATGAAGGCCAGCCACAGGGATTCCCACAGGATTTTCAGGAACGTGGGATCGAGCAGGCGCAGGTAGTTGTCCAGCGTGAACTGCGGCAATACGAAATCCTGCTCGCCGCGCGTCAGCACCGTCACCACCAGAAGGCCGATATTCGGCAGCAAAGCGAACAACAGCAGCCACAACGCCGTGACGCCGATGGAAAAGCGGTTGAAAAAGGCCCTAGTCTGCTTCATACGGCAACACCACTTCCCAACCGTCAACCCAAGTCACGGCAACGCGCTCCCCGCGGTTGTAGCTGATTTCCGCGTCGTCCTCGTTGAAGAACTCGGCAACGGAAAGGGTCTCGCCGCTGTCGAGGGCGATGGAAATATCCACGGTCGCCCCCTTATAGACGGTTTCCTCAATGCGCCCGGTGAGGTACGGCCCTTCGGGGCGCTCGTCGTCATGCGCATAGACGCGGATGTCCTCGGGCCGCAAAAGCACGTTCACCCGATCCCCCGCCGCGAACGGGCGCGACGTGCGCAGGGTGAAGCGGCGGCCGCTGATGTCCGCGATATAGATGCCCTCGCCGGGCACGGACATGATCCGCGCGGGCAGGATGTTGATCTCGCCGACGAAACGGGCGACGTACAGGTTGGACGGCTCCTCGTAGATTTCCTGAGGCGTGCCGATCTGTTCGATGCGGCCCTGATTCATGACCACAACGCGATCGGACATGGCAAAAGCCTCTTCCTGATCGTGGGTCACGAACACGAAGGTGATGCCGAGGCGTCGCTGGAGGCGTTTGATCTCAAGCTGCATGGCGCGCCGCAGCTTGTAGTCGAGGGCGCTGAACGGCTCGTCGAGGAGCAGCACCAGCGGCTTGTTGACCACGGCGCGGGCGATGGCCACGCGCTGCTGCTGGCCGCCGGAAAGCTGATGCGGGCGACGGTCCGCGTACTGTTCGAGATGTACCATGCGCAGGGCTTCCAGCACCCTGCCCTCGATCTCGCCTTTCGGACAGGACTGCATCCGAAGCCCGAAAGCCACGTTGTCGCGCACGGTCATATGCGGGAACAGCGCGTAATTCTGAAACACGGTATTGACCTGACGGCGCTCCGGCGGGACGTCGTTCATCCGCTGCCCGCCGATGGATACGTCTCCCTGATCCGGGGTCTCGAAGCCCGAAAGGATTCGCAGGATGGTCGTCTTGCCGCAACCGGAAGGCCCAAGGAGGGTCAGAAACTCGCCGTTGCTGATACTCAGATCAATGCCCTCAAGCGCGCGAGTGTCCTCGAAAGATTTGTCCACACCCCTCAATTCGATGATATTGTCCTGTCCGGTCATTCTTCCCGACTGCCTCCGTATCCTTGTATGGAAGGGCGCGCGTCCCCGAACGGGATCGCCACATATCGGCCATTCACGGCTCCGCTCGTCCTTCAGTGCAGATTCTTGCGAAAAAGCCTTCAGCGGCTTGTCCGGGCGGCCCGTCAGGACTCCCGAAGGCTGTCTCAGGACCTTCTCTTTCACGCATCCTCTACATGAGGCGGGTCAAAGGGTCAAGAAAAGCCCCATCCATGATTTTACAGCTAACCTTTTGTTTCTAAAGATTTTGTCCAAACAGGCCCTTTCCTTTTTTCCACAGGTGCCAAAAAAACGCTTGTCTTTCATTTTGGTTCGGGCTAAGAAGGGCTTCTTCACGGGATGTGGCTCAGTCTGGTAGAGCGCTGCGTTCGGGACGCAGAGACCGCGCGTTCAAATCGCGCCATCCCGACCACTTGGGTCTTAAGGGTTTGCTTCACGGCAAACCCTTTTTTCATGCCCAATGCACGGCGCAAAAAAAGGAATCCTTCCGTATGAAGAATTCCCTCTTCGGCGCGGGGAAAACCCACCGCACGCCTGCGTCCTCAGATTGCGTCGGCAACCACCGACTGCGGGGTCAGCAGATCCGCATGTATGGCCAGCCAGATGCACGGGGAACTGGTGTAAACCACCCGGTGCTTCCTGCGCTTCGGCAGAAACAGCGAATCCCCTTTCTTCAGCCCCACTTCCTCGCCATCCATGTAGTGCAGGCGGGCTTCGCCCTCAAGCACCACAACCCACTCGTCCAGATCCTGATCGTACCATTCCCCTTCGGGAGTGACCTGCCCGTTGGATACGATGCGCTCCACACGGATGCTCCCCGCACCCGCCGCAAGCGTATCGAAAAGTTCCGGCTCTTCAAGAGAGGGGTACGCGTCTTTATCTACAAAAAGGATGTTACGTTTTCCGTTCATAGTTATACCTCCATCCTCAACTATAGGCTCCGCTGTACTTTCTGTCCATGCCGCTATTTATCATTTTCAATCCTCCGCCGGCGGGTATACGCCTTGAAAAAAGAATGCGGCCCCAATCTCTACGGATGGAGGAGAAAACATGCGATTCGGTTATACGCTGCTCTTGGCGGGAGCCCTCTCCCTCGGTATCGGCATCCAAGCTCAAGCCGACGATTTTATTCCCCAGAAAGCGGGAAATGTCACCATCAGCCTCCCTTCCGGCTGGGAAGTCCTCCCCAAGGGAGTCCTGAAACAGTTCTCCCAAGAGAATGGCCCTGAAATCCTGCTTCTGGCACAAGGCCCTGCGGACGACTTCCTCAAACTGAGCATCATCAGAAATCCCGATCCCGGCACGCAAGAGGCATTTCTCAAACAAGATGCCGCACAAACGGAAAAACGCTGCAAGAAGCTCATCGGCGAACTGGAAAGCCAGCTTGGCACAGGCAAAGCTGAAGCCACATGCGGCAAGGTCGAGAACAACGGCGTCGCCGCCCTCGCTACCCAAATGACCATCCCCGCTCAGGATAACCGCCCGGAACTCATCAACATGACGTGGACCTACCCCAATGGGGACAAGGGAGTGATCGCAAACGCCATGTTCCTGAAGAAGGACGCCGGGAAGTACGAGGCCGACGTCAAGAAGGCCCTCCAGTCCGTCAAGTTCGACAAGTAAAGGGCATTACGGCAACCCCTGCCGGATTTGGGGATTCCGGCGCGGCCTTTTCGCCAGCAGAGGCCACACCCCGGACTCTTTAGGAATAAAAAACGCTTCACTATCCGGTTCACACGGACACTGAAGCGTTTTTCTTTTTCCGGAACACATGGCCGTGCCCATTTTCACGCCACGGCATACATCCTTTTCCCACAAAACAGAGAAATCCCCATCCTCCGCCGGAACGAACTCCCTCCACGCCGCCTCCCCACCAGCCAAAAGTCTTGGGAGGGAGAGAGGAGGGTTTTGGGGAGGGGAGAGGGAGCCTTTCCTCAGAAAGGCTCCCTCTCCCCTCCCCGATATCATCCCATCATCTCCGCCTAGAACTCCAACGAGCCCGGCGTACGGGGGAACGGGAGCGCGTCGCGGATATTGGAAATACCGGTGAGCATCATGACGAGGCGCTCGAAGCCCATGCCAAACCCGGAATGCGGAACCGAGCCGAAACGGCGCAGATCCAAGTACCACCAATAGTTTGCGGGATCCTGATTCTTCTCGCGGATACGGCTTTCGAGCACGTCGAGGCGCTCCTCGCGCTGGCTGCCGCCGATGAGTTCGCCGATGCGGGGAACCAGTACGTCCATCGCGGCCACGGTCTCACGGTCGTCGTTCTGGCGCATATAGAACGCCTTGATCTCTTTGGGATAGTCATACACCGCCACCGGGCGCTTGAAATGTTCCTCGGCGAGGAAACGCTCGTGCTCGGTCTGCAAATCAAGGCCAAACTTGGCGGGGTACTCGAAATTCTTTCCGCTCGCTTTCAAAATGTCGATGGCCTCGCGGTAGGAACAGCGCGCAAAGGGCTGCGCCACCATACCCTTGAGGCGATCCACCAGCCCCTTGTCCACAAAGCGATCGAACAGATCCATATCGTCGGCGCGGCGTTCGAGGACACGGTTGATCACAAAGCAGGTCAGGCTCTCGGCCAGATCCATGTTGTCGTTGATATCCGTGAAAGCCACTTCAGGCTCGATCATCCAGAATTCCGCAGCGTGACGGGGGGTATTGGAATTTTCGGCGCGGAAGGTCGGGCCGAACGTGTAGACTTTGCCGAGCCCAAGGGCCAGCGCTTCGGCCTCAAGCTGGCCGGAAACAGTCAGGCTGCACTCCTTGCCGAAAAAATCCTGCGCATAGGGGTTTTCGCCGGGCTTCACGGGCGTGTTCAGAGGCAGGGTCGTCACCCGGAACATTTCACCCGCGCCTTCGCAGTCGGACCCCGTCAGGATGGGCGTATGCACATAATAAAACCCGTTCTGATAGAAAAAGTCGTGCACGGCGTGCGCGGCTTCGGCACGGATGCGGAAGGCCGCCCCGTACTTGTTGGTACGGGAACGCAAGTGCGCAATGGTACGCAGGAATTCGTCGGAATGGCGCTTCTTCTGAAGCGGGAAGGTTTCAGGATCGGCGAGGCCGAACACGGTCATATCCTTGGCCCGCACTTCCCATTTCTGGCCTTTGCCGGGCGACTCGACAAGTTCGCCCGTAACGGCGACGCACGCGCCCGTGTTGACGCCTTCCAGTTTGTCCCATGCGGCGGTACCCTCATCAACAATACACTGGATGTTGCCGAGGCAGGAACCGTCGTTGAGTTCGAGGAACGAAAACCCCTTGGCGTCGCGGCGGGTCCGGCCCCAGCCGCCGATACGGATTTCAGACGCGGCGGACGCCGCACCGAGCGCTTCAGCTACAGGAGTACGCAGCATAGAGCCTCCTCAGATTATATGTTATTTCTTGATTTTTGCCCGTATGAACTCGATAACCACCGGCAGGACCGAAACGATGATGATGCCGTAAATGACGACACTGAAATTGTTCTTTACGATCGGGATGTTGCCAAGGAAATACCCGGCGGAAACCAGCCCCACCACCCAGAGGATGGCCCCGGTGATGTTGAAAGACAGGAACTTGACCGGGGACATGAGCGCAATCCCAGCCACAAACGGCGCAAAGGTACGCACGATGGGAATGAACCGGGCCAGGATAATGGCCTTGCCGCCATGCCGTTCGTAAAACGCATGGGCCTTGAGCAAGTGCTCTTTGTTCAGAAACCGTGTCTCCCGGCTGAATATGCTCGGCCCCACGTGCCGCCCGATCTCATAGTTTACGGCATCCCCCAAAATCGCCGCCCCCAACAGGATAAGCATACACACCGGGTAACTGAGATGCCCGGCTCCGGCCACGGTCCCCGCCGCAAACAGCAGCGAGTCGCCCGGCAGGAAAGGCGTCACCACCAGACCGGTTTCACAGAACACGACGATAAACAGAAAAAGATACAGCAGCGCCCCATATTCCGCGACAAGTGCGAAAAGGTGCTGATCGATATGCAGAACAAACGAAATCGCCTGTTCAAAAAAAGAAAGGTCCGTCATGAAAAAGTCCTGATCACGCAAATACAGGTTTGAAACGGTTTGGAAAACAGCGCACAGGATACGGACAGACCTGTGGAGAATCAAGCCCTGATCGCCCCTTCAAACGTCCGTAATCCATTTGTCACAATCTCCCTTTACGGCCCGTCTGCGCACCTGACGCCGTAGGTGCCGCAAGCCGTCCCCAAAACCTTTTATTCCTCCAAAAGGAAAATGGCTTGACTTTAAACCGGGGACAAGCTATTGATTCCCCCTGTATTGGCCATCGGTCAATGCGCCAGCATAGCTCAGCTGGTAGAGCAACTGATTCGTAATCAGTAGGTCCACGGTTCAAATCCGCGTGCTGGCTCCAGGGAAATCAAGGGGTTACATCAAAAGATGTAACCCCTTTCTCGTGACTGTCCGCAAACTGTCCGCACGGCCTTTTTACGGCTAGGAAATCTTGCTCCCCTTTTGGAAAAATACAGCAACATACGGACACACAAGGCTTTCCCTCGTTGCCGGTTTTTCTTCTTCCCTTCGTTGCTCCCGCAATACGCTACAATCCTCGGCATGTTCAGCCAGCGCCCCTTCTAAAAAATAAAGGCCAGCAACAAGAAAGAAGGGCCGGATTGCCCCCTTCTGAGATGGCATAAAGCACACCCCCAAAAGGCCGCAGGTTTGGTGTGGGTGAGTGCATTCTTTCCCGGCGCTGGCCTTCGGGCGAAAAGAAAGGGCATGGTATCGTCCCATGCCCTTCATCCCCTCCGGAGGCGTTACGCTGCCTGTTCTTCCGTCAGTCATATAGTCGAGTGCTTAACGAAAGAGCAGGCCGCGTATGCCCTACACCATCACGACGCCCGAACACGGGACGGCTTTCGACATCGCCGGAAAGGGCATCGCCAAGACCAAGGCGACGGAAGAAGCCATCCGCATCCAGAGCATGAACCTCTGATCCGGCATCAAGCCGGACATCCATAATGCCGCTTCCTCATCCCCAATAAACAAGGAACTCACAAGCTGTCAGGCTGTGAGTTCCTTGTTTTTCAATCTGGGGGATCAGAAAAAATGACGAACAGGGATTCGATAAAGTCGAAAATCTTTGAAGAGGGTGGGGGAGGTTTGGAGGGGGCGGGAGAAACTTTCTTTAGAAAGTTTCTCCCGCCCCCTCCAAATTGCTCCACTGAGCCTTGAAATTACTGTTCGGAATTCATGGCGGCCTTGAACTTGCGCGAGATGCGGAAAGCCAGCACGTCGTGGGAGTCAAGGGTGATTTCTTCGCCGGTCTGGGGGTTGCGGCCCTTGCGGTTCTTCTTGGTGAAGGCTTCGAACTTGCCGAAACCGCTCAGCAGCATTTCCTTCTCTTCCTTGAGGGCTTTCTTCATGATTCCGAGCATGGCATCCAGCACTTTTTTAGCGTGCTGCTGCTTCATCTCGGACTGGGCGCAAATCGACTTGGCGATATCTGCTTTGGTGACGGTTTTGCTCATGGTTTCTTCTCCGGAATCTCGCTGTGCTAGCGACATATTTTGGTGCGGCCCGTCCGGTCCCGTACCGTTTGCGAGGACGGTGGAATAGGCGCTGTGGAAGAACAGCGGTCATGTGCCGCACTGTTTTGAGACTATGCCCTATCTGAGTTTGTATTTCAATTCCCCCTTTTCGCTATCGTCATAAAATGACGCTTTTTTTTGCCCAAAACGAGGAAAAAATCTTCTGTTTTGGGAGAACATGTTTCTTGTTTATTTGTGAAAAAAATATATATTGCTTGGCATATTGCATTTAATATATTTATTTTATTTACAAAATCTATATACTGAAGGAGAAGGGCGCAAAATAAAAGAGCGAATAATTTACTTTATTGAAATAACACAATTTTTTGTAAAAATGAGCAGGGTATGTAGTCGAAATGTGTTTTTATTGTGAAAAAAGAATCGTGATGCGTACGGAATGAGGAAGCAAAAACCAAAAAGAAAAATTGTTATGGTTTTTTTCTGGGAGTCCCATCTCTAGGGGAAAAAATGACCTCGAGGGGACTTGTGACAGCGTTTTTCCGCGTTTTCGCACAGAGTGCCGCTGTTTTTCGTGTTCATCTTTGGGATGTTCCCATACAGGCCACAGGTACGGTTGGGCATGGCTCTTGCGACCGCACGTCTGGCATCAATCCCTCTTGCTCTTGAGATACCTGTGACATTCACAGCGGTGGGTGGAACGAGAGCCAAGCGAACCAAACGGGCGCTCAAACAGATGAGCCCGGTTCCCACAAAAGAGGAAAGGCCTGGATGAGGGATTCGGTAAAGTCGAAAATCTTGGAAGGGGGAGAGGAGGGGGCGTGGGGGAGGGGAGAGGGAAACTTTCTTCAAGAAAGTTTCCCTCTCCCCTCCCCCACATTCAGCACTCTACGGAAACTAATCCCATTCGCGCTTGTCTTCGATGGGCTTGATCTGCGGAGGCAGCGTGCCGGGGGCAAGCACCTTGAGTTCCGGACGCAGCTTGATGCGTTCGCGGAAGAGGTGCAGCAGCTCGTCTTCCTGATGGAAGTTGCTGGCTTCCACATAGAGGATCATCTCGTCGATGCCGCCGGGGTTGATGACCTCGATCTGCCAACGCTTGATGTCCTCGAAGCGGGCCATGACCTGTTCCACCTGATGGGGGTAGACGAACATGCCCTTGATGCGGGCGGTGGTGTCCACGCGGCCCACGATGCTGCCGAGGCGCGGGCTGGTACGCCCGCAGGCGCAGGGGGCGCGATCGATGTAGGACAGGTCGCCCGTGGCAAGGCGGATGAGCGGGTATGTCTTGTTGAACGAGGTCACGACGATTTCGCCCACTTCGCCGTCCTTCAACGGGATGCCGGTGTCGGGATGGCAGATTTCCACGTAGCAGCGGTTCGAGATATGCAGGCCGGTCTTGTGGAAGCACTCGTAGCCGATGCAGCCCACGTCGGCCGTGCCGTAGCCCTGGCGAAGGATGATGTCGAACTTCTTTTCGAGCTGGTTGCGCATCTTTTCGGAGAGGCGTTCGCCGGTGACGAAAGCCACTTCCTGAAAGAGATCCTTGCGCAGGTTGATGCCCTTTTCCTCGGCCTTCTGGGCGAGGTGCATCAGGTAGCTCGCCGTGCCCACGTAGCCGGACACGCGCAGCTTCTGCATGATGTCGAGCTGGGTGCCGGGATCGGTCGGGCCCGCCGGGATGGAGGCGCAGCCGAGGTTGCGCAGTGGCTCTTCAAACATCAGCCCGGCCGGGGACAGGTGATAGTTGAAGGTTACCTGAACCACGTCTCCGGGGCGGAACCCTACGGAATAAAAGGCTTCGGTGTATCCCCAGTAGTCGTCCATGCGGTCTTCGGGGTCGAAGATGGGGCCGGGCGAGAGGAAGATGCGCTTCAGTTCGCCGATGTCCTTGGTCAGCAGGCCGCCGAGGCGGGGGCCGATGGACTGGAGGAAGATGAGCTCTTTCTTTTTCAGCAGCGGGATGTGCTTGATGTCGGAAAGGGTCTTGAACTTCTCCACGTTGAACTGGGCGCGGTCAAAGCGTTTCTTGACGTCTTCAGAATATCTGTAGGCGTAGGAGAGCAGGTCCTTGAGCTGGATCAGGCAATACTGGCGGCGTTCGCTCTCGTCGAGCACTTCGCGGCGGTTGTAGATGCCTTCGGTGCGGTCTTTGCGGGTCATGTCATCATGCTCCGTACTGTTTGGAATTCAGGGAAAGGTCTTGCTTAGCGTATTTATTTGGAATAATGCAAGCCTTTTTTTAAAAAATGAAGTATATCCAATTGTTATTCGATTTTTGATGAGGCGTTTTTGTTCACGAGGATGCGGCGTTTCAGGGAGTCGTATACCGGGGGCGAGCCGACCCCGTTGGCGACGACCGTGGAGATGAAGGCGACGATGGCCATTTCGGGCAGACACTGGAACGCGCCGGACATTTCCGCGACCAGCGCCGTGCCGGTGAGGGGCGCCCGCACCGTGCCCGAGAACAGGCCGGCCATGCCGAGCACGAGATACGCGGGAAGCTGCGGTTCGGCGGAAAAACCGTTTCCGATGAGCAGGGTCCCGCCCACGGCGCCGACCATGCTGCCGATGGCGAGCATGGGCATGAGCAGGCCGCCGGGCACGCCGGAGGCGAAGCTCAGGATGGAGAAGATGATCTTGACGAACAGGAGGAGCGCCACCGAGCCGAGCAGGAGCGGGCCGTTGGGCGTGAGCCCGCCGAGATCGGCTGTGGAATAGCCGAGGCCCACGAGCACCTGCGGATAGACGTACAACAGGACACCGCTGAGCAGGAAGGGCAGGAGCGGCTTGAGGGGGGCCGGGACCAGTTTTTGGTGGTCATGGAATTCCGTCACGCGGAGCAGGGCGGTATTGTAGAGGGCGCTGAACAGCCCCGTCCCCACGCCGAACAGCACGGGGAGCCACATCTGCCCCCAGTCAAGGGATGGGATGGACGAGAAGGGGAACACCAGCCCGAAGCCGAACAGGATAGTGATGACGAACCATGCGGAGAACGAGGCCACGCCGGTGAACAGCAGCAGCGGCACGGTCACGATGGTTTTGACCTCTTCAAAAGCGAACAGCATCCCCGCGAACGGTGCGCCGAAGGCGGCGGCAAGCCCGGCGACGCTGCCCGCGATGAGAAAGCGCGGGGCATGGCCCGGATCTTCACCGGTCAGTTTTTGAAAGATCCGTCCGAAACCGCAGCCCACGGCCGCGCCCATCTGGATGCTCGGGCCCTCGCGCCCCACGGAGAGGCCGCCTGACAGGGACAGCAGCGTCCCGACGAATTTGGAGGCTACAATGCGGAATCCCGGATAGGGAAGCTGCCCGGCCAGCGCCAATTCCGTCTGGGGGATGCCGCTGCCGCTGATGAGGGGCTCCTTCCTGACCATCTGGCCTACGATGAGCGCCAGCAGAGTGAGCGTGCCGAAGACGATCAGCGCTGTGGTAAGGTCGTTCGCGCCGTGCCTGAGCGTGGAGACGATCCACGCGTTGCCGTGATCATAGAGCCAGCGGAACACGCCGATGACGCCTCCGGTGCAGCCGCCGACAAAGGCCGCCTGCACGACGAGGCGGAGCACGCTTTCGTTGCGCAGGGCCTGCATTTCGCGGAGGATCGGCACTTGCCGGGTGAATCTTGCGATCCGGACTTTCGTTTTTCTTTTCATGGGCATTGCGGGGAGGAACGTTTCCCCTGTCTCCTTCCGAGAGGCGTTGCGGGCGTCAGGCGTCGTTTCGGAGATGACGTTTGCCGTCCGGGGGATCCTGTTATGCCGAAAAGCGGAAGAAAAGGCTATCCCCCTTGAGAAAAGGGAGAAACCGCCCGTCCGTAATCATTCGGAGGGCGGTTTTTTGCTGTTCAAGACTCGCAAAAAGCGGTTTGAAGAAGGAAAAAGAGCCGTGAGCGGTGTTTTTTATGCGGGGACGAAGCGTGCTGGAACCTTTCCACGCTGAAATGCATACCGTTCCCCAAAGAGTCCGCTTTGGGGCGCGCTGCGGACAGGGATTCGAGAAACACAAAAGCCTTTAAGAAAGGGAGGGAAGGGCTCCGCGTGGCAGGTTTGGGGAAGGGAGGAAAAGCGTGGGGGCTTCCCTTTTCTCCAGAAACGTTTTCCCTTCCTTCCCCAATACGGTATTTTTTTAGGCGCTCATGCTCAGGAACTGCCGGATAAGCTGCATACCGATGGCGAACGCGATGAGGTAGAGCGGGCCGAGGGCCAGCCCGGTGCGGGACCACGGCAGGCGCATGGAGTACTTGCATCCGATGAAGCAGCAGACGCCGAACCAGATGCTGCCCACGAGCGGGCCGACCAGCGGGACGATGCAGACCACGGTGGGCGCGGCGCTGTAGGCGATGACCCGGAACACCGTGCGGAACTGGACGTTTTCCGGCTGTACGAGCCGCAGCATGAGGTAAAAGACCGACGCGAAGAAGCAGAGCTGGATGGCAAGGATGCCCGGCGTCAGGAGGATGGTCAGGGGCAGGCTCATGCTCTGTGCCACGTCGCCGAGGACTTCCTGCAATTTGGGGTCGGTGATGGAAGGCCCGCTGGCCTGAATGCTCATGAGGTACCACATGCGCTCGACGAGGGTCTGGAACATGCCGAGGATGAGGTAGAACACGAGCGGGCGGGTCAGTTTGCCGTTGGTGGCGGGCAGGGCGGCGAAGAAGCGGGGCGCGTTGAACATCACCCGCAGGATGGTCTGGTAAAGGGCCATGAAGAGGTTGTAGCGCTTGGGCTCTTCCCACGGGACGTCGGTGCCGTCGACATGCATGGCGGCTGCGATGCCGCCTTTGCCCTTGCTTTCCCCGTCGCGTTTCTTCTGGAAATTGTTCCAGAAGTCGGAGCGCTTTTCCGCAACGTTTTGCGGGGGGGCCGGCTGGCCCTTTTGGGGCTCGGCTTCGGGGGCCTCGGGAGTCGGCGCGGAGGCGTCATGGTCGCCCGGAATACGGGGGACCATCGCTCCGGGCGGCAGCGGATCGTCGCCGTCCAAATCCGGAGGCAGGGGGCGCCCGGCGGGAGCCGTTTGCGGGGCGGGAGTGGCTGCGGGCGTCTCGTCGGCAACGGGCGTTCCGTCCGGGTTGCGGAAACGGAAACGGTATTGGCAATGCGGGCAGGTCGCCATCGCCGCATTGGCGGGAATGGCGTTCTCGTCTATCTGGCGTTCAAACCGGCATTCAGGGCAACGGATCAGCACAGGGCACCTCTAAGGGAAAATCGTACATTGCACTGAACATATAGTCTCATTTTCTACAAATCAAGGGACGAATTTTTGTACTCTCATCCGTAGCTTTCGGCGGTGCGCAGGCCCGGGCGGCCCCTTTTGCCCTGCCCGACGCGGCGATCCGGCGAAAAACGGGGCGGATGACGTGCCCGGAGCGGGTTCCGTTTTTCCTTATTTTGTTGTACGGTAGATGCTTGGCACCATGCGGGATGCCGTCTGTTTCTTTCGGAAAAGCAGGGCCCCGGCCGTCCCGCCCCGTCGTCCCATCCGAAAAACGTTCCATTTCTCAGGGGAAAGCATGAACAAACTTGTGAAAAAACTGATGCTTGTCGCCGCCATGCTCATGCTGGCGGCCGGTCCCTCCTTTGCCGCGGACGCTATCCGCATCGGCCTGATGTGCCCGCTTACCGGCAAGTGGGCCAGCGAAGGCCAGGACATGCAGCAGATCGTGAGCCTGCTCGTTTCGGAAGTGAACAAGGCGGGCGGCATCAACGGCAAGCAGATCGAGCTGATTGTGGAAGACGACGCGGGCGATCCGCGCACGGCCTCCCTCGCCGCCCAGAAGCTGGCCTCCGCCGGGGTAATGGCGGTCATCGGGACGTACGGTTCCGCCGTGACCGAGGCTTCCCAGAACATCATCGACGAAGCCGAAATCATGCAGATCGCCACGGGGTCCACCAGCGTGCGCCTGACGGAAAAGGGCCTTCCCCTTTTCTTCCGCACCTGCCCCCGCGATGACGAACAGGGCCGCGTGGCCAGCAAGGTCATTGCCGCCAAGGGCTTCAAGAAGGTCGCCATCCTGCACGACAATTCCTCCTACGCCAAGGGCCTCGCCGAAGAAGCGCAGAAGGGCCTCAAGGACGCGGGCGTGCCTGTGGTGTTCTACGATGCCCTGACCCCGAGCGAGCGCGACTACACCGCCATCCTCACCAAGCTGAAGGCCGCCGATCCCGACCTCATCTTCTTCACCGGCTATTACCCCGAAGCGGGTATGCTGCTCCGCCAGAAGAAGGAAATGCATTGGGACGTGCCCATGATGGGCGGCGACGCCGCCAACAATACCGACCTCGTGAAGATCGCGGGCAAGGATGCCGCCAAGGGCTATTTCTTCATCAGCCCGCCGTCCGCCCACGACTTCGATACCCCCGAAGCCAAGGATTTCTTCTCCCGCTACAAGGCGCAGTACAACAGCCTGCCGAGTTCCGTGTGGTCCGTGCTGGCCGGCGACGCCTTCAAAGTCATCGTCGCGGCGCTCCAGGCCGGGACGGATGCCAATCCGGAAGCCGTGGCCAAGTACCTCAAGAAGGATCTCAAGGAATATCCCGGCCTGACCGGCAAGCTCGGCTTCAACGAAAAGGGCGACCGCATCGGCGACCTTTACAAGGTCTACGAAGTGGACGGCAACGGCGGGTTCGTGCTTCAGAAGTAAGTTTTTCGGCTCCCGGGAGGATGCCTTCCGGGAGCCTCAGAAGTTTCGGCTTCTTTTCTTGAGTACGGTGACGGGGTTCCCCGGTCGCCGTGCTTCCGTGTCTGGGGCTTCCGACACGGCGGGCCGGGGCCATAAGGTTCCGGGTTCGGGAGTTCCGCTTCCGTCCGCTTCAATCCTTTATCAAACCTCCTGATGATATGAACGAATTTTTACAGCAGCTCATCAATGGCCTTGCCGTGGGCGGCATTTATGCCCTCGTCGCGCTCGGCTATACGATGGTGTACGGCGTGTTGAAGCTGATCAACTTCGCGCACGGCGACATTTTCACCATCGGGGCGTATCTCGGAATGACTCTGCTTGTGTCCGGCGGCCTCTCCGGAAGCATGACGCCCGTACTGGCGGTGGGGCTTGTGGTGATCATCGTGTTCGGTCTGGTGGCCCTGCTCGGCGTCGCGTTGGAGCGGGTGGCCTACCGCCCGCTGCGCAAGGCCAACCGCCTTGCCGCCGTGGTGTCCGCCCTTGGCGCGTCCATCGTCTTCCAGAACGCGGTCATGCTCATCTACGGCGCGCGCGTCTACGTCTACCCGGAAAACCTCATTCCCACGCTGACGTTCAATATCTTCGGGCTGAACGTGCCGTTGATGCGCGTCATCGTCATCGTCAGTTCGCTGGTGCTCATGCTGGCGTTGTACGCCTTCATCAACCGCACCCGTATGGGGACCGCCATCCGCGCCGTCGCCATCGATCAGGGCGCGGCCCGGCTCATGGGCATCAACGTGGACCGCGTGATCTCGCTGGTGTTCTTCATCGGCGCGGGGCTCGGCGGCGTCGCCGGGGTTATGGTGGGCACGTACTACGGGCAGATCGACTTTACGATGGGCTGGTCCTACGGCCTCAAGGCGTTCACCGCGGCCATCCTCGGCGGCATCGGGAACATCCCCGGAGCCATGATCGGCGGGCTGCTGCTCGGCGTGATCGAGGCGCTCGGCGCGTCGTATCTCGCCATGGCGTGGAAGGACGCCATTGCCTTCCTCGTGCTCATCCTCATTCTCATCATCAGGCCCACCGGCCTCCTCGGTGAAAGGGTGGCCGACAAGTTATGAGCCTGTTCAAACGCTATTACCCCGTGCTGGTCGCCGTCCTTGTGGCGGTGCTGCCGCTCGGCATGAACACCTATTGGACCGAAGTGGCCGTCAACGTGGGCCTGTACGCGCTGCTGGCGCTCTCCCTGAACGTCATCCTCGGGCAGGCGGGGATCTTCCACATGGGGCACGCGGCGTTCTATGCCGTGGGCGCGTATGTGACCGCGATCCTGAATACGCACTACCAGATCCCCATCCTGCTGCTCATCCCCGTGGCGGGCGCGGCGGCGGCGCTGTTCGCGCTGATCGTGGCCCGGCCCATCATCCACCTGCGCGGCGACTACCTGCTCATCGTGACCATCGGCATCGTGGAAATCGTCCGCATCGCCCTGATCAACGACGTGTTCGGCCTGACCGGCGGCGCGAACGGCATTTTCGGCATCGCCCGTCCTGAACTTTTCGGCATCAAGATCCGCAAGGCCATCCAGTTCTACTACCTCATCTGGATCATGGTCGGGCTTACCGTGCTGCTGTTCCATTGGCTTTCCGAGTCGCGTTTCGGCCGCGCGTTGAACTGCATCAAGGAAGACGACACCGCCGCCGAGGGCTGCGGCATGGACGTGGCGCACCTGAAGCTCATGGCCTTCGTCATCGGCGCGTTCTGGGCGGGTATGGCCGGGAACCTCTTTGCCGCCAAGATGACCATCATTTCCCCGAGTTCGTTTACCTTTTGGGAATCGGTGGTGGTCTTTGCCGTGGTCATCCTCTCCGGCGGCAGCCAGATCGGCGTCTTGCTCGGCACGTTCCTCATCGTGGCCCTGCCGGAAATGTTCCGCGACTTCGCCAGCGCCCGTATGCTGGTCTTCGGCCTTGCCATGATGATCATGATGGTGGTGCGCCCGCAGGGGCTTCTGCCGCCTTCGCCGCGCCGGTACGATGTGCGGCGGCTGTTGCGGCGCACGCGTGATTTCAGTTCGCCGGTCGCTCCCCGGACGGCCCGGAAGGAGGGCGCGGCATGAGCCTTCTCTCTTTGCAGACCGTGACCAAGATTTTCGGCGGCCTGACCGCCGTGAACGAAGTGTCCTTTGACGTGGAGCAGGGCAGCATCGTGGGGCTCATCGGCCCCAACGGCGCGGGCAAGACCACGGTGTTCAACCTGATCACGGGCAACTACGTTCCGGACGGCGGCGACATCCGGTTCGCCGGGCAGTCCATCAAGGGCATGAAGCCGCATACCATCGTGGGCCTCGGCATTGCCCGGACGTTCCAGTCCATCCGCCTGTTCCCCACGCTGCCGCTGGTGGAGAACGTCCTTGCGGGCCGCCATTGCCGGATGCACAGCGGGATCATCGGCTCCATGTTCCACACCCCGGCGCAGCGCCGCGAGGAGCGGGCCGCCCTTGAGCGGGCCATGAACGAGCTGGAGTTCGTCGGCCTTGCCGATAGTTATGCCGAGGAGGCCGGGAGCCTGTCTTACGGCAACCAGCGCCTACTCGAAATCGCCCGTGCGCTGGCCTCCGATCCCAAGCTCATCATTCTCGACGAGCCTGCCGGGAGCATGAACGACCCCGAGACGGCGGTGCTCATCGAGCTTATCTACGCCATCCGCCAGCGCGGGGTGACGGTGCTGCTCATCGAGCACGATATGGGCCTCGTCATGAAGGTGTGCGAGAAGCTCCTTGTACTTGAGTACGGTTCGCTTATCGCCAGCGGTTCGCCCGACGTCGTGCGCCGCGATCCTAAAGTTATTGAAGCCTATTTGGGGCAGGATGATTAGAGAGAA